>MHCFR05601__coassemble_601_pt1 | contig 127902 bp, 112 predicted proteins | sample MHCFR05601__metabat2_high_PE_060 | metagenome-assembled genome bin MHCFR05601
AAAAACTTTATAGATATACAAATTGCTGCTGTTGCACGACAATATATGATAGTTTGTCGGTGGATAAATTCAATAACAGGTAGAATTAATTATGGAGTTTATTCGCCAGAGGATCTTAAATTGGTATACAATGCTACAGGTATTTCTTAGTCTTAGAGATGTTTTTGAGTTTGGACGATACAGATGGTTGTCATTAAGTGATGTGTTAGAGTTGAATCCGGATTATGTTAAATGGTGTATGTATCATGTATCATTCCCCTTTTACTTGAGTAAGGATACCTTGTTGGAGATCGAGCAAGTTTACCCATTATTCCTTATTACAAGAAATTTTATGACAAAATATAAAGAGCGCAGTAGCCAGATAATTAGGTGTAATCAAATTGAGAGAAACGAAGAAAACAGCACGGTGACTGAAATGGATGATGCAATTTTTAATTCAGAATTTGATAATGAGAGTTGGGATATTGAAAGAATGCGTTATGAAGAGGAAGGAGAGTATGAAAGATATGGTGGAACATATGTACAGGATGTAATGGATTGGAGCGATGAAGATATAGATGATGTGTTAGATGGGGAGCCTGATGCTTATTGGAATATTGATTAATATAAAAAATTATAGATTTTGTTTCGATTATTATATTGTGTCTTAACATTGGGGCCATTATCGATGACTGGAGTCCAGGGGCGGGCTCCAGTTATCGATATTGCCAAAGAGTGTACTGCCGCTTCTGTAATTGGGACTGAGGCAGAGTGTAGCGAATTCTGTGTTGGGACTGTTGGCGCGTTAAATGAGAGGCCTGATTCAGGAGAGCAGAGACGTTTGAAGCCCCGGCGTTTGTATCGACGGAGTACGGAGCAGACGGATTCTGCCTGGATCAAAAGATTGGATGAGATACTGCCTGCTGGATATGATCGTGCGATTCATGTTTATATAAAATACAATCAATATGTCTGTGGATACGAAGTGACGGCGTGCTGGATGCCATTTGATGCGAGTAATTGTGAAACAGGCCGGCTATTTATGAATTTCCACCCCATTTCTGGCGGCCGGGACTTCCAGTATGTCAATACGAATAAATATACCAATCCTATTCTGATGGATATTGCGTTCGACAAAGAATCCCAAGGGCATCGGGATGGCGATGTTTATTATTTTGATTATGTGCATCCGACCGATTCGGTTAATAAAGAGTATTATCCGGATTCCCCGTTGGGGTATTATACGCCATTCCAGTTCTTTGATGTGGATTTTGATGGAGAGCAAGAGTTGCTGGTGAATGATTTTGGTCAGTATCAGCAGGGAAATTCGTATGAGGTTTTCGATATTACGTCCGCAGGTCTTTGTAGAAAAGATTACATGCCTTTCGGTAAGATCGATAACGAAACAGAGTTTTATCCGAAGATCAAGACGATTGTTTTATATGCCCATGACGGGATTTATGATAGCAGCCGGTCTGTATTTCGAAGGGGTCAACATCAGGAACAAAAAACATTGTTTGTCCCGGATCGATTGGCTAATGCGACAAGTGGATGGTTGTTGAAAGAGTATAACAGTCAGGGCGAGACAGATTTTGAGTTAATCGCACTCCAGCAGATCTTTTCAATTTGGGAGCAAGACTGTAATCAAAACAGGGACTCAATATATGTTTATGGGGTTTCCGACAAGGGATTGAAGTTGCTCCAGGCAAAGAAGGAGGCGAGGTATACTGGCGGTTTCGAGATTTATAATCCCGTATCATTCTCTTTCCGGTATAGACAGCATGTTCAGGGATATCGTGTCGAAGGACGCTTGTTGTCGTTCGATACACCCCAGGGATTGGGGAACCAACTTGAAGGAGCGTGTCTTCTGTCGTTTTACAACGATTCGACGGGCTGCCGGTACGACATTCTCAGCGAACATTATTGCGACGAGAATTCAACTCCCGGATGGTACGATGAGAGCGGGGAGTATATTTTCAATCCGGAGGTCAGAGGTGCGGAGGGAATATTGCTTTTCGATTACGAAGCGGGACAGGAAGCGCCTTTCCTGTTTGAAGATGTCGATTTCGACGGTATGGCTGAAATTCTGATTCGCAGAACGAGTCCGTTGCGGCACTCCGTGCACTATTATGAGGTTTATAAGCTCATTGGGAAGAGGGGGTTCGTTATGCTGACATATCCTCCGTTTGATGGTTTTTATTGCGATCATTGCACCTGGGACGAGGTCTCTCAAGAACAGAATACGATTACGAGGAGTTATCGCGATGAGGAAATAATGTTTCGGTTCCAACGGGGAACAGGAATATCCCGATTCAATTTCCCGTATGCTGTTGATACAATCAAGGTCGCTTTTTGAGATTCTGCACAACTTCTTTGTGAGAATAAAAATACCCGCGCAATTATTGCGTGGGTATTTTGTTGGGGAATACAGTCTGCGGATCAGAATTCCGAGGTAAAATGGAACCGGATATCCTTGAAGTTCTCCTGTGCGAGTGCCAATGCGTAGCTTGTATCGGCCAGATAGACGTCGCGTCCGTGTTTATCGACGGCCATGTTGGTGTGTTTGCGCCGCTTGAAGTCGGCCAACTGGGCGGCATTGTCGCTCTCGATCCAGCATGCCTTGTAGATCGAAATCGGCTCCCAGCGGCAGGCTGCACCGTATTCATGGGCCAGACGGTACTCGATCACCTCGAACTGCAGGGCACCGACCGTGCCGATGATTTTGCGGCCGTTGAGCGACGAGGTGAAGAGCTGGGCGACACCCTCGTCCATCAGCTGGTCGATACCCTTTGCCAACTGCTTGAACTTGAGCGGGTCGGCATTCTCGATGTAACGGAACTGTTCGGGTGCGAAGGAGGGAATGCCTGTGAATTTAAGTTTTTCGCCTTCGGTAAAGGTGTCGCCGATCTTGAAGTTGCCCGTATCGTGCAGGCCGACAATGTCGCCCGGATAGGCGAAGTCGATCACCGATTTCTTCTCGGCCATGAAGGCGGTCGGCGAGGAGAACTTGAGCTGCTTGCCGCTGCGGACGTGCAGGTAGTTCTTGTTGCGTTCGAACATACCGGAACAGATCTTCAGGAAGGCGATTCGGTTGCGGTGGTTCGGGTCCATGTTGGCGTGGATCTTGAAGACGAATCCGGTCATCTTCTCCTCCTGGGGTTCGACCAGACGGGTCTCGGTCGGAGCCGGTCGGGGCGACGGGGCGATGCGGAGGAAACATTCGAGCAACTCACGCACGCCGAAGTTGTTGACCGCCGATCCGAAGAAGACCGGGGCCAGATCGCCCTCCAGATAGGGTTGGCGGTCGAACGGGTCGTATACCCCCTCGATCAGTTCGATATCCTCCCGCAGGCGGGTGGCGTAACGCTCTCCGATGTAACGGTCCAACTCCGGTGAGGCGAGGTCCGAGATCTCGACGGTCGAAGCATCCGCCGTCTGGCGTTCGTCGCTGGTGAAGAGCGACAGGTTATGTTCGTAAATATTGTATACTCCCTTGAAGGTATCGCCGCTCGAAATGGGGAAGGAGAGTGGGCGCACGCGGATATGCAACTCTTTTTCCACTTCGTCCAACAGGTCGAACGGATCCTTGCAGGGTCGGTCGAGCTTGTTGATGAAGACGATTACCGGCGTCTTGCGCATACGGCAGACCTCCATCAGTTTGCGGGTCTGCGACTCGACTCCCTTCGCTCCGTCGATGACGATGATAACCGAATCGACCGCCGTAAGTGTGCGGTAGGTATCCTCGGCGAAGTCTTCGTGTCCCGGGGTATCGAGGATGTTGATCTTGCAACCTTCATACTCGAATCCCATCACGGACGTTGCGACCGAGATGCCTCGTTGTCGTTCGATCTCCATAAAGTCAGAGGTCGCCCCCTTCTTGATTTTATTGCTCTTGACGGCTCCCGCTACGTGGATGGCGCCGCCGAAAAGCAGCAACTTCTCCGTAAGGGTGGTTTTACCCGCATCCGGGTGGGCGATGACGGCGAACGTACGCCGGCGTGCGATCTCTTCCTGTAAGGTCATATCTGGGTGTTGGACTTTGTATTTTGTGGTTGGTTATTTCGTTGTCTTTTTCGGATAGTCGGTGTTGTAGTGGCATCCGACCGACTCCTTGATGGCGCTGCCCTGTTTGATGACCAGGTAGGCAACGGCGATCATGTTGCGCAGTTCGCACAACTCGCGGTTGGGTTTGGTCTTGTTGTAGAGCTCTTCGGTCTCTTCGTAGATGATCGAAAGACGGCGCATGGCCCGTTCGAGCGAGAGGTTCGACCGTACGATGCCGACGTAGTTGGTCATGATGGCCTGCATCTCGCGTTTGGACTGGATGATCATCAACATCTCCTCGGTGTGCTGCGTTCCCTCGAAGTCCCAATCCGGAATACCCTCCTGAATCTGGACCGAATCGAGTCGTGAGGCAGTGTGCCGGGCTGCCTGGTCGGCATAGACGATCGCTTCGATCAGCGAGTTGGATGCCAGACGGTTCGCTCCGTGCAGTCCCGTGCAGGAGCACTCTCCGAGGGCATACAGCCGTTTGATGGAGGTCTCGCCGTTCAGGTCGACCTTCACGCCGCCGCAGCAGTAGTGGGCTGCCGGTGTAACGGGGATGAGGTCTTTGGTAATGTCGATCCCGATCGAGAGGCACTTCTCGTAGATGTTGGGGAAGTGGCGGCGAATGTCGTCCGGATCCTTGTGGCGGACGTCCAGATAGACGAAATCCTCGCCGCGACGGGTCATTTCGGTATAGATGGCCCGTGCCGTCACGTCGCGCGGGGCGAGCGACTTCATCGGGTGGTATTTGTCCATGAACTCCTCGCCGTTCTGTAGGCGCAGGATGGCCCCGAAACCGCGCATCGCCTCCGTAATGAGGAAGTTCGGCTTCTCGGCCGGGTTGTAGAGTGTGGTGGGGTGGAACTGGATGAACTCCATGTTCTCGGTGATCGCCTTGGCCCGGTGGCACATGGCGATGCCGTCGCCGGTTGCTACGACCGGATTCGACGTTGAAGAGTAGATGTTGCCGCATCCGCCGGCCGCTACGATGGTGAATTTGGCCAGCACGGTCTCGATCTCGTTGTTCTCGGCATTCAATACGTATGCACCGAAGCAGGCCAGTCCGCGCGTATGACGGGTGACGAACTCGCCCAGATGGTGCTGGGTGAGCAGGTCGATGGCAAAGTGGTTCTCGAGAACCGTGATGTTCGGGTGTTCCCGTACCGAGGCGATGAGCGCCCGTTCGATCTCGGCTCCGGTGAGATCCTCGTGGTGGAGGATTCGGTGCTCGGAGTGTCCTCCTTCGCGGTTCAGTTCGAAGCGGCCGTCCGAGGTCTTGTCGAAGCGGGTCCCCCAGGCGATCAGATCCCGGATCATCTCAGGGGCGCGGCGTACGACCAGTTCAACCGCGGCCGGATCGCATTTGCCGGCTCCGCAGACCAGGGTGTCGTGGATGTGTTTTTCGAATGTGTCGGGAGCGTACGTAACCGAACAGATGCCGCCTTGGGCGTGGTTCGTATTGCTCTCCTCTATTTTGCCTTTCGTTACGATTGTAACATGTCCGTGCTCGGCCGCTTTCAGCGCGAAACTCAAACCGGCAGCACCGGATCCGATGACCAGAAAATCGGTTCTCATGGTTTTAGCGGTTTTTGTCAAAAAACAGGACGCTCGCAGGGGTAGGCATATTGTCTGATTCCCTGCTTGTTTCGGTAAGGTGGAGTTTTCAAAAATAGTAAGAATCCCTTTTCTACGCCATTTTCATCCTCTTGCCGAGCGTATTTGCGGAAATCGTGCAACTGTTTTATTATCGGGTTGCCGGAACCGCCCTATTTTCTGCAAAGATACGTTTTTTTGTTAATTTTGCAGGCATTATCATTCGAAAATGGAAAGGCATATTGACATAGAACAGTTCGATTACGAACTGCCGGAGGAGCGGATCGCCAAGTTCCCGCTCGAGGAGCGTTCCTCCTCCAAACTGCTCGTATACGAGCGCGGGCAGATCTACGAGCGGCATTTCCGGGACATCGGAGAGGTGCTGCCGGCGGACACACTCCTGGTATTCAACAACACGAAGGTAATCCGGGCGCGCATCATCATGCACAAGCCTTCGGGGGCGCGTATCGAGGTTTTCTGCCTCGAACCGCATGATCCGGCCGATTACGAACGGGCTTTTGCCGTGCGCGAGACCTGTCAGTGGAGCTGCATCGTGGGTAATCTCAAAAAGTGGAAGGACGGACCTCTGGTGATCGACTTCGAATACGCCGGGAAAGAGGAGCAGTTGCGGGCTTTCCGGGTTGGCGAGGGGGGCCGTGAGCAGATCGTGCGTTTCGAGTGGACGTCCGATCTGACGTTCGGCCAGTTGCTGGAGCACCTCGGTCGTATTCCCATTCCTCCTTACCTGAATCGCGAGAGCCAGGAGATCGACAATACGCGCTATCAGACCGTCTATTCAAAATTCGAGGGATCGGTTGCGGCTCCGACAGCCGGACTGCACTTCACGCCGGAGTTGATCGAGGGGATGAAGAGCCGGGGCTTTGAGTTCGAGGAGGTGACGCTTCATGTCGGTGCCGGAACCTTCCTGCCGGTCAAGGATCGCGATGCAGCTGCCCATCCGATGCATACCGAGCACTTCGAGATCCGTCGTGCTACGGTCGAACATTTGTTGCAAAAATGGGGGGGTATTACAGCGGTTGGAACCACCTCGGTGCGGACTCTCGAATCGTTGGCAGCGCTCGCATGGCGTATCCGAACTGCGGGGATGCCCGATGCCGACCGGACAATCGGCCAATGGGAACTGTATGACCTGCCGGAGGAGTTTGACGGGCGGGAGGCGTTGCAGATCCTGCTCGACTACATGACCCGCGAGGGGCTTGAGAAGATCAAGGCCTCGACCCGTATCATGATTACCCCGTTAGGGTATCGTTTCCGGATTGTACGTAATATCATTACCAATTTTCATCAGCCCAAATCAACCCTGCTGTTGCTTGTGTCGGCTTACGTCGGGGAGGAGTGGCGACGGATCTATGATTACGCCCTTTCGCACGATTTCCGTTTCCTGAGTTATGGCGACAGTTCCGTCTTGATACGATAGGTCTGGATGACACGAAAAGAGAGAGAGCGGCCAGTCGAAACATCGATTGGCCGCTCCCTTGTATTGTGAGGTGAATTCGATCAGGCTTTACCCGGAGTATGTTTGTATTTGAATACAAGGGCAAAGACAACGGCGACCACAAGGGCGTAGGCGGCGAAGATAAGCCACGTGGCGGGCCATCCTCCGGATACTCCTTCGCGAGTGATGAGATATCCACCCGACCAGTCGCAATAGTGCGAAACGATCTTGCCGGCGATCCAAGTGCCCACCGACGCGCCGATTCCGTTCGTCATTAGCATGAAAAGCCCCTGTGCGCTGGCTTGCATGGGTTTTGAGGCCTCCTGCTCGACGAAAAGAGCTCCCGAAACATTGAAAAAGTCGAAGGCGACACCGTAGACGATGCAGGAAAGGAAGAGCAGGACGATTCCAATGATACTTTCCGTTGAACCGATCCCGAAGAATCCGAAACGCAATACCCATGCGAACATGGCCATCAACATGACGATCTTAATTCCAAACCTCTTGAGACAGAATGGTATGAGTAGAATACACAAGGCTTCGGATATCTGCGAAACAGAGACTAACAGGGTCGGATTCTCGGCAAACCAGCTTTGGGAGTGTGCCGCAAAACTGTTGATGTAAGGGGTTGCGTATCCATTTGTGATCTGAAGCGAGACTCCCAGTAACATCGAAAAGATGAAGAAGAGGGCCATCTTGCGCTGTTTGAAGAGTACGAAGGCATCCAACCCGAGTCTCTGCACCAATGATTTATGCTCCTTTTTGTCGGATCGCTTGATGGGACACGACGGGAGGGTGAAGGCGTACAGGCCGAGAAGTAGCCCTAATGCGCCGCAGACGATCAGCTGCATGTAAGTGAACTGGGAGGCCATTGGAACGAGTTGCAACTCGGAGACTCCTTCTTGTACGGATGCCTGGATGCCACTGCCGCCGAATCCGACAAAATTGACAAACCACATGGCGACGATGAATCCGACTGTTCCGAAGACGCGAATCGGCGGAAAGTCTTTGACGGTGTCGAATCCGTTGTCTTTGAGAATCGAGAAGGCCACCGTGTTCGAAAGTGCGATTGTCGGCATGTAGAAGGCGACACTCAGGCAGTAGGCGATGAAGATTGGGCCGATCGAGGTCACCTGGCCGGCGACCGTTTGCAGGGTGGCCTGGTAGCCGAACCATGCAGCTATCAGCATGAACAGACCTGCGGTCAAATGCGATATGCCGAGCAGACGTTGGGGCTCGATAAATTTATCGGCAATGGCACCGATGATGGCGGGCATAAAGATCGATACGACTCCTTGTGCCACATAGAACCATGAAATATAATCGCCCAAACCGACTCGGCCCAAGAAATTACCGATACAGACCAGGTAGGATCCCCATATGGCGAACTGGAGAAAGTTCATGATGATAAGACGGAGTTTGATACCCATAGTTTATCGTTTTATGTGTTTGATTGACAATTGTCAGTCCGATTGTTTCGGACGAATTAAAACAAAAGTATGAATTTTTTTTTGAAATTCTTTTGCAGTTGAAAAATAAAGTTCTACTTTTGCACTACCAAAACAACAGTGAGCTATGGTGTAATGGTAACACAACAGATTCTGGTCCTGTTATTCTTGGTTCGAATCCAGGTAGCTCAACAAAAAACCGCTGAAGATCAGCGGTTTTTTTTGTTTTGAAACTCTTTGTTAGAATCGGAATCCGATATAGAAACGAACGGAGCTGGTTTTCAGTTTTGCTTTGATCGAAGAGGTCTCGATTGACGGGTATTCCGAGTCGATATCGACCTCATTAACCGCGAATCCATTGTACTTAGCCGATCCCCAACGACCCTCGACTCCGAGCGAGATCATTCTCCATGCAATGGCCCCACCGAAGTTGAAGAAGGTGGCATAGTTATAGTTGACATCGTCCATATATATCAATGAGAATGATGGCGTTACGCGGAAATAGAGGCTGACTTTCAGATCCTGCACCGGATTGATCGTAACCGAGGGACCGAACTGCATACCGTACTCGGCCTGATGAGCTGTTATCTCGTAAGCCTCGCTGCTTTCGCCGGGTTTCACCTCTTCCATGTCTATCAGGCTGTATTGAGCGTAGTTCAGGTCTACCCAGCTCCAGTCCAGTCCGAATTTCAACATTCCCAGCAGCGGTTTCTTGTGGAGATAATAGGTTTTACCCCAGCTCAGCGAAACGCCGAAGTCGTTTTTCATGTCGGGCATGTCGAAATCCTTGTAGATCAGTTTCTGGTTCACATAACCGATATTGAAATATTTGGATCGTCCCTCCCATACTCTTTCGATCTTCTTTTGGGTGGTCAACTGGCTGTTGAGGTCGTCGATGATCCGTTGCAAAGAGTCGATTTTCTCGGCCTGATCCTCCAGGGTCACCGGATCGGTATAGGCAGGCTCCTGAGCCCTCGCAGCCCAGATACAGAGATAGACTCCGATAAAAAGGGTAAAGATTCTTCTCATCATGATTTGTTTGTTTAAAGGGGTTATTGGTGAATTGAAAAAATTAATCCTCTTCCTCGTCGTAAAAAATCTCCTCCATGAGCGAGTCCAGTTCGCGACGCTCCTTTTTGGTGGGACGTCCCGTACCCCGGTCGCGGAAGACGAAGATCGTCTCATGCGGCACGTTCAGTTTGTCGAGCTCCTCCTGCGGGGTGATGTTCAGGCAGTAGTCCGGAACGTTCTTGGCCGGCTGGCGGCTTGAAACATAGCCGACCACTTTATATTGATAGGTTACCGGCATCCGCTTGACGGAGATGGTGTCGCCGATGCGCACCTCCCGCGAGGGCTTTGCATATGAACCGTTGACCAGTACGCGGTTCTGACGGATGGCTTCGGCGGCATCGCTGCGCGTCTTGAAGATGCGCACGGCCCAGAGGTATTTATCCAGTCTGATCTCTTCCATATCGCTCTTTTCTGGCGGACCGTCTCTGTTACTGGATGGCCCGGGGATTCGTATTATTTTTCGTACAAGGATTCCGATTTTGGCATATCGTGCGACTGTTCGTCATTCTGTCGGCTGACGCTCAGGATCATTCCCAGGGCGATGGCCGTAAAGATCATCGAGGAGCCTCCGCGCGAGATGAGCGGCAGGGTTTGTCCCGTTTCGGGGATGAGGTTTACCGTCACCATGATGTGGAGCAGAGCCTGGCAGGTGATAAGCAGAGCCAGTCCCAGTACCAGCAGTCCCGGGAAGGCCGTGCCGCATCGTCGGAAGATCTCGATGGCCCGGAAAAAGATCCAAAGGTAGAGTAGCAGCAGGGCAACGGCCAGGATGATGCCGTACTCTTCGACAAAGAAGGCGTAGGCATAGTCGCTTTCGGGGTGGATCATCTCCACGCGCATGGCGCTCTGCCCGGCTCCTTCGCCCAGCAGGCCGCCGTTGTGGATAGCGATCATCGAACGCTCGGTGTCGGTCAGTTTGTCGATCGGTTTTTCGGTTTGGGAACTTGTCCACAAGTCAATCCAGGTCTCGACGCGGCCTCCGGCCGTCTCGCTTCGTCCTAGATTGAGAAGTCCGGCCAGCATCACGGCGGCAAAGGCCAGCCCGAGCAGTTTCAGGAGCTCTTTCATTCGAACCCGTCCGATCAGCATCATTACCCATGAGGTGAAGAATACCAGCACGGCCGAGGAGGTGTGCGCCGGGAAGATCACCACGCAGGAGAGCAGTACGGGAAAAAGAATCGGCCAAGTTCCCTCTCGCCAGATCTTTTTCTGATCGGGACGCTTCCACCGGAAGGGGTTGAGCGAGGGGATGATCCGTATCTTGTCGATGGTACTCTGCCGACCGGCCAGCTGCCGGGCGAGAAAGAGCACGGTGGCGATCTTCAACGCCTCGGAGGGCTGGAGCTGGAACGGGCCGAGCGGGATCCAGCGGGCTGCCCCGTTCGTTGTTGCCCCGATGAAGTAAACGGCAGTCGTCAAAAGGATACTGATGGCGTAGGCGGCCAGCGACAGCCGGTTGTAGATGCGGGCATTGATCTTGTGGGTGATGATCACCAACGGGACACAGATCAGCAGCAGCATCAGCTGTTGGCGCAGGAAGTGGGCTGTCGAACGGGCCGTATGGGCATCGTAGGCCATTTTCGCCGTTGAGGAGTAAACCACCAGGATAGAGATGACGGCCAGGGCCACGATAATGACCCACAGCACGCGATCGCCTGTGATGAGTTTGAATCCAGCAGCCTGCTCCTCTCCGCCTGCAGCTTCCGTCTTGTCGTTTTTAGCCTCCTCTTTCATCAGTCGTTATTTGGCATGAGAGGCGACCCACTCCTTGAAGAGTTCGCCTCGGTTTTCGTAGTTCTTGAACAGGTCGAAACTTGCGCAGGCCGGTGAGAGCAGCACTGCATCGCCCGGGCGTGCCGCTGCCCGGGCTGCCTGCATCGCCTCCTCGAGCGAGCCGGTCGAAAGGACCTTCGGAACGACTCCGGTAAAGCTGTCCACCAGTTTCTTGTTGTCCACACCCATGCAGACAAGCGTATGGACCTTTTCGCGGGCGAACTTCTTGAGCGGCTTGTAGTCGTTGCCCTTGTCCGTACCGCCGGCAATCCATACCACCGGACGTTTCATGCTCTCCAGTGCGTACCAGGTCGAATCGACATTGGTGGCCTTCGAGTCGTTGATATAGAGAACGCCGTTGATCTCTCCGGCTGGTTCCAGACGGTGCTCGACAGGTTGGAAATCGTAGATCGAACGCTGGATCTGCTCCGGGGCGACACCGGCGGCCAAGGCTGCAAGTGCCGCTGCCATGGCATTGTAGGTGTTGTGAAGACCCGGGATCTGCATCCGGTTCGTATCGATTTCGACCGAACTCTTGCCTACCGTTGCCGTAAATTTGCCGTCGAGCAGGAAGGCGTCACCCGCTCCGCTCGCTACGGCATTCTTGGCCGCAAAGGGGAGTTGCTTCATGCGCAGGTCGTATTTGGGCAGTTGCTGCCAGATCACCTCGTCATCGCCCGAATAGATGAAGTAGTCGTTCGAGAGCTGGTTTTGCGTAATGCGCATCTTGCTGTCGATGTAGTTCTGGAAACAGTAGTCGTAACGGTCCAGATGGTCGGGGGTAATATTCGTAAGTATGCCGATATGCGCCCGGAACTTGTACATGCCGTCCAATTGGAACGAACTTAGCTCCAATACATACCAGTCGTACGATCCCGTGGCGACCGAATAGGCGAAACTTTCACCGATGTTGCCGCCCAGGGCAACGTTGTAGCCGGCGTCGCGCAGGATCTTGTAGATGAGCGACGTGGTGGTTGTCTTGCCGTTCGATCCGGTTATGCAGATCGCGCGGGCCTTATCCATGTAACGTCCGGCAAACTCGATCTCGGAGATGATCGGAATGCCTGCTTCGCGGATCTTGCAGACCATCGGGGCCTTTTCCGGAATGCCGGGTGATTTGACCACCTCGTCGGCAGCCAGAATTCGCTCTTCTGTGTGCTGCCCCTCTTCGTAGGGGACCTCCCACTGGTCGAGGGCGGCTTTATAACGATCGGCGATCTTTCCCTTGTCCGAGAGGAATACGTCGAACCCTTTTTTCTTGGCGAGGATGGCGGAGCCGTATCCGCTGATTCCGCCTCCCAATACAACGATTTTCTTCATTTCTTTCTAACGGATCTTGAGTGTAACGAGCGTAATGGCGGCCAGCAGCAGGGAGATGATCCAGAATCGCGTAACGATCTTGGTTTCGAACAAGCCCTTCTTCTGGAAGTGGTGGTGGATGGGCGACATGAGCAGCAGACGCCGACCTTCGCCGTATTTGCGCTTCGTATATTTAAAATAGGAGACCTGCATCATGACCGAGAGGCTCTCGACCAGGAAAACACCGCAGAGCAGGGGAAGGAGCAGCTCCTTGCGGATGCAGAGGGCGAAGACGGCGATAATGCCGCCGATCGAGAGCGATCCGGTATCGCCCATGAAGATCTGAGCCGGGAAACTGTTGTACCACAGGAAGCCGATCAGGGCTCCGACGAAGGCTCCCGCGAAGACTACCAGCTCGCCACTGCCGGGAATATACATGATATTCAGGTAGTCGGCATAGATGATGTGTCCCGACAGGTAGGCCAGTACTCCCAGCACGGCGACGATCGGGGCCGAGACACCCGTAACGAGTCCATCCAGTCCGTCGGTCAGGTTGGCCGAGTTCGATACGGCCGTAACGATGAAGATGGCCACCAGCACATAGAGGATCCATGTGAGTACCTTGTTGCCTCCCGTGAGCCAGTTGTAGTCGAACTCGTTGTCCTTGACGAAGGGGATAGTCGTCTGGGTGGTACGGTGGCTCTCGGAGCTGACGATGAAACGACGCGTATGCGTAGCGATCTCCTCTCCGTTTTCGTCCACATAGACCGTTTCGATCGGCTCGCTCGTCTTCTCCTGTACGACGATGTCGGGCGAGAAGCACATGACCGTGCCGACGATGATACCCAGGCCGACCTGTCCGACCACTTTGAAACGTCCCTTCAGACCATCCTTGCGGTGGCGGAATACTTTGATGTAGTCATCCAGGAATCCGATCAGACCGAGCCAGATCGTCGAGATGATCATCAGCTGGATATAGACGTTGTCGAGTTTGCCGAACAGGAGTACGGGCACCAGGATCGCCAGCAGGATGATGATACCTCCCATGGTCGGCGTACCTTTTTTCTGTAGTTGGCCTTCGAGTCCCAGGTCGCGAATATCCTCGCCGATCTGCTTGCGCCGCAGGAAGTTGATGATGTTGCGGCCGAAGATGATGATGATCAGCAGGGCCAGAATGATGGCGAAAGCCGCCCGGAAGGAGATGTATTGGAACATGCCCGCCCCGGGAATATCGTAGGCTTTGTCGAGGTATTTGAACAGATGGTAAAGCATGATGCTGTATTATTTTTTTGCGAAGAGTTCGAACGCGCGTGAAACCTCCTCCTTATCGTCGAAGTGGTGTTTCGTGTCGCCGATGATCTGGTAGTTCTCGTGTCCTTTACCGGCAATGAGAATGAAGTCGCCCGGTTTGGCCAGCATGGCCGCCGTGCGGATGGCTTCACTGCGGTCGGTAATGCGCATGAAGCGGTCGTCCGAAGCCAGCCCGGCCACCATGTCGTCCAGAATTGCCTCCGGATTTTCGTGGCGGGGGTTGTCCGAGGTCAAAATGGCCGTGGTGGCATACTTGGCGGCGATTTGCGCCATCTCGGGACGTTTGGTCTTGTCACGGTCGCCGCCGCAGCCGCAGATGACAAGGAGTTGTTGGTTCGGACGGCGGAGCTCCTCGATGGTCTGCAGTACCTTTTCCAGTGCGTCAGGGGTGTGGGCGTAGTCGACGATCGCCGTTACGCCGTTGGCTGCCCGAACGAATTCGAAGCGTCCGCTCACCGGGTGCAGCGTACTCAGGCTGCGCAGCACCTCGTCTCGGTCGGCTCCGAGCAACAGGGCCGTTGCATAGACACTGAGCAGATTGTAGGCATTGAAACGCCCCAGGAAGTGTACCCACACTTCGTTCCCGTCCAGACGCAGTTCCATACCGTCGGGGTGGGTCTCGAGAATCTTGCAGCGGAAATCGGCCATCGACTGCAGGGAATAGGTCTTGACCGCTGCACGCGTGTTCTGTACCATGACACGTCCGTTGCGGTCGTCGATATTGACCAATGCGAACGCTTCGCGCGGCAGGTTGTCGAAGAAGAGTTTTTTTGCCCGAATGTATTCGGCGAAGGTCTTGTGGTAGTCCAGATGGTCATGGGTGATGTTCGAAAAGATAGCCCCCGTGAAGTGCAACCCACGGATACGCTCCTGCACGATGGCGTGCGAGGAGACCTCCATGAAACAGTATTCGCAGCCAGCCTCGACCATACGGGCCATCATCTCGTTCAGACGGATGGTATCCGGTGTGGTGTGGGTCGATTCGATGCTTTCGCGGTCGATCCGATAGACCACCGTCGAGATCAGCCCCACCTTGTAGCCCAGATGGCGGAACAGATCATAAAGCAGTGTGACGGTTGTAGTTTTGCCGTTGGTGCCGGTGATGCCGACCAGTTTCAGCTGGCGGCTGGGATACTCGTAGAATGCCGCAGCCATATCGGCCATGGCGGCATTGGTATCTTCGACTACGACATAGCTTACCCGCGGGTCGGGTTTCTTGGGTAGTCGCTGGCAAACGACAGCCACGGCTCCAGCCAGTACGGCTGACTCGATGAAGGCGTGTCCATCGGTCTGCGTGCCGCTGACCGCAAAAAAACAATCTCCGACAGCGACCTGCCGAGAGTCGTAAACGAGCCGGTTTATCTCCGGGTCATCGGGCCCGACCAGATGGAGTACCGGAGTTTTGGCAATCAATTCATTTAATCGTTTCATCTCTTTATCTGAGTGTTATACTAACAGCTCCTCCGCGCGAAATGTGTGCGCCGGGAGCGATACTTTGTGATCGTACAGTCCCTTTTCCCGAAAAGGATACTTTGAGTCCCTGGCTTTCGAGCAGGAACAGGGCATCTTTCAATCCCATGCCGACCACATCGGGCATGATGCCTGCCTGTTGAGGCTCGGCCGTAATCGAGACGTGCGAGAGTGAGTCGATCCGTACCGTACCCCATCCTGTACGTTCGTCGGACGAAACGCGGGGTGAGAGCTGTCCGGCTACCTTCCGCGTTTGGGTGATGTTCCCGCCTTTGATCCGGTCGGGATAGTATGTTCGGTCTCCGGATACAGACTCGATTTTCCAATCGTGTTCCCGGTTGTACAGGTAGGTGATCAATTTCTTGACCACCGGACCCGACAGGGGACCGCCGTAGTAGGCTTTGCCGGCCTGTCGTTTGGTGTGGATGGTTGTCAGAACCGTATAGCGGGGATTATCAGCCGGGAAGTAGGCGGCCATGCTGCCCACGTAGTATCCGTCGCGGTAGCCGATTTTGTCGTCGGCATATTGGGCGGTTCCGGTTTTGGCTGCAACGCGGTAGAGGGTCGTATCGCGGAAAAATCCGGCCCCCGTTCCTTCCGTGCCGACGCTTTCGAGCAACGATTGAACCTGTTGCAGAGTGCCGGGAGAGCAAATCTGGTCGACCAGCGTCTGCGAGCGGAATCGCTGTAGTACATCGTCGCCCCGACGAAACTCTTTGACCAGAAGCGGTGAGATCATCTTGCCGTTATTGGCGATGGCGTTATAGAATGTAATGACCTGAATAGGAGCCAGTTTGATGCGGTAACCGAAACTGCGGCGGATGAGCATGCTGTTCGGGTCGGGGACCTCCTTCCAGTCCTGGAAGAGCGGTTCCTTCTCCCCGAAAGCTTCCAGACCGACCGTCTTGTCCAGGTGGAGGTGTTTCATAAAGTCGCTGTAACGCTCCTTGTCGTTGGCATAGCGTTCCCAGATGGCCTTGGCGAAGTAGACGTTCGACGATTGGGCTACCGCCGTGCGGAAATCCATGTCGTGGAATCCGGCATGCGAGTCCTGCACCCGGATGCCGCCGACCATCACCACGCGGCCGTTACCTGTATCATAGGTTTGCGAAAGGGGCATATTGGCATCTTCGAGCAGCAACAGCATCGAAGCCAGCTTGAAGGTCGACCCCGGCTCGGTGCTGCGTCCGATTGCGTAGTTTTCGCGCTCGGCATAGTTGCCGCTGGGGGTGCGTCCCAGATTGACCATGGCAATGATTTCGCCCGTTTTGACCTCCATGACGATCGTTGTCCCCCAGATGGCGTTTTGGGCGATCATCTGTTCGCGCAAGTATTTGTCCGCCACGTCCTGAACATCCAGGTCGAGTGTGGTCACGACATCCATACCGTCGACCGGATCCTGATTATCCCCGTCCACGACTCGTCCGTAGAATCCGCGGGCGATGCGTTGACGCGTTGTTTTGCCGTCACGGCCGGCCAACTCGTCGCGGTAAACCGCTTCGATACCGTAGTTACCCCGGTTGCCGGTCAAACCGATCGTACGTCGCCCGAGTTCTCCCTGCGGGTAAACTCTTTCGTCGGTCTCAACCAGGTTGTAGACCATACCCATGTTCCAGTTCAGCAGCGGGTATTTGCGCAGCGTCTGCCACTCGGTGTAGTCGATCTCGCGAGGGAAAATCGGTACGGGGGTATGGTCACGTATCGTATCATAGAGTTTCTTGGGCACCAGTTCCCGGTCGAGTATCCTGTCGATCAGGCGGGCGAACCACCCTTCGGAACGGGCGACCAGGGTGTCTTTCCGGAAGATGACCCGATAGCGTTTGTTGTGTTCGCTTCGGAACATTTTGCGGTATTCGGAGGCCGGTTTGTCACGGAAATAGGCTGCAAGCAATTTGGAGAGCGAGTCGCTCTGCTCGTGGAAGGTACGGATCGAATCGAGACCCGGACTTCCGAAGTCGAACTCGACCTGGTAGCGGAAAATCGAGGTGGCCAGCGGGTCGCCGTTGCGGGTTAGGATGCTGCCGCGCTGAGCGGGGATGATCTCTTCGGTGAAGATACGGCCGGCCAGACGGTCGGCGTTGTAGGCTACTTCCGAACTGAAGAGTTGTACCCAGATCAGACGGATGATGATGAGCAGGCCGGCCAGGATGAACAGCAGGTAGAGCAGTCTTACCCGTAACAGGATGTCGCTTTTGATGCGTGATTTTTCCTCTTTCATCTCCTTTTCCTCTTACTCGATGGGTTCGGCCGGGGTGGTCGGGTCCTGAAGGTCGATTCCGCGCCTTTTGAGCTCTTCGACGATGGCTGAATGGGTCGTACGACGGAAGCGCTGTTCCTGTAGGCGGGTTGAGCGTTCGCGCAGCATTTGCACTTCGCGATAGAGTCGCGAGTGTTTCATGTCCAGATGCAGAGCCGTGAACATTACGAAAATGCTGATGAAAAACATGGCGGCGATGCAGATCAGGTAACGGTAGTATTCCGAGGCCCCCTTGCGGACTAGGATGTTCCCTGAAAAGAGTTGCCAGAACATGCTTGAACGGAACCGTTCGCGGCGACGTTCGGCCTCTTCGCGCTTCGTTCGTTCAGCCTCTTCGCGTTCCTGGTCGGCACGAATGTCCTCTTCGGCCTCGCCGCTCTGTACGCGGAGCACCTCGCGCCGGATCTTGCGGGCGAGTTCCTCCTCTTCAAGCTGCGCGGCACGCTGCTCGTCGGTAACGGGGTCGAATTCGTGGTCTGTGTATTTCATGGTGCGGAACGTCGGTCGGGTTATCGTTTGGCAGCAGCCCGGAGTTTGGCCGAGCGGGAACGGGGGTTGCGGGCGATCTCCCCGTCGGAGGGGATCACCGCCTTGCGGGTAATCACATCGAAGGGAAGTTCGGCCCGGCCGAAAAAGTCCTTTTCGATTCGCCCTTCGAAGTTGCCGCTGCGCAGGAAATTTTTGACCAGCCGGTCTTCGAGCGAGTGGTAGGAGATTACCACCAGGCGTCCGCCCGGCCGCAATACCTTGAGGCTCTGTTCGAGCGCCATTTTCAAGGCTTCCATCTCGCCGTTCACCTCGATGCGAAGTGCCTGGAAAAGTTTGGTCAGAAATTTGGCCTCCTCTTTTTTGGGGGTACAGGGTGCGACGGCTGCAACCAGCTCGGCGGTTGTTGAGATCGGCTGGCGTTCGCGTGCGCGAACAATACAGCCCGCCACTTTCCACGGGGTGCCGATTTCACCCCAGTCGCCCAGGATGCGGGTGAGTTGTTCGGCATCGAGGGTATTGACCAGATCGGCAGCCGTTTGTCCTCCGCGCTGGTTCATGCGCATGTCGAGCGGCGCGGAGCCGCGGAACGAGAATCCCCGCTCTTCGGTATCGAAGTGGTGGGACGAGACACCCAGATCGGCCAGAATGCCGTCCACTTGGGTGATGCCGCGCAGGCGCAGTGCCCCGCGCAGGAAGCGGAAGTTACTCTCCACATAGTGGAACCGGCTGTCATCCGGGCAGTTGGCCTGTGTGTCCCGGTCCTGGTCGAATGCATAGAGCCGCCCTTCGGGACCCAGTTGCGAGAGGATGCGGCGTGAATGGCCTCCGCCACCGAACGTAAGGTCGACATAGGTCCCCGACGGGACGATATCGAGCAGTCCGACAGACTCTTCCAGCAGAACGGGTATGTGATATGCAGAGGCCATTTTAAATTGAAAATATTTGGGGCTAAAGTTAGGCATTTTTTTAACCAACTTTGCTATATTTGCTTTGAATTTTTTTGAGACTTTTTCATGGCGAAAATAGATATCGACGCCGTACTTGCGGCCAAAGCCCCGAAGGCGGCCCGCTGGATTCCGAAGTTCATAACCCGATGGTTGAAACGTACGGTTCATCAGGATGAGATCAACTACATTCTCTCCGAATATGGTTCGCTGCCTCCCCAACAGTTTATCCAAGCCTGTTTCAAGTTTTGGGGGGTAACCTATTCGGTCGAAGGGATGGAACGGTTGGATCCGCACGGACGTTATCTCTTCGCATCGAACCACCCGTTCGGCGGTATGGACGGCATGATGCTCGCCGATGAGTTGATCGAATATTTCGGTGATGTACGGGTCATTGTGAACGACCTGCTGATGCACGTCGAACCGTTGCGTCCGCTCTGGATTCCGGTCAATAAGCATGGCTCGCAGAGTGCTGAGAATCTGCGTCGGTTCGACGAGGCCTTTGCCGGCGAGTTGCCGATTCTCACCTTCCCGGCCGGATTGTGTTCCCGTCGTCAGAATGGGGTGGTCAGCGACCCGGTGTGGCGGACCAATTTCGTCAAACGGGCGGCGGCTTTCGATCGTCAGATCGTTCCGATGTTTGTCGAAGGGCACCTCTCCGACTTCTTTTATCGGTTGTCGAATTTGCGGAAACGTTTGGGTATCAAATTTAACGTCGAGATGCTCTATCTGCCCGATGAGATGTTCTCGCAAAAGGGCAACCACTTCCGGATTCTGGTCGACGACCCGATTCCGGCGGAGGCGTTGGCCCGGCAGGGTGGCTGGCGGCAACAGACTGATTATGTGCGAGAAAAAGTTTATACACTGCAAAAAAAATTGGAACTGGAGTGCAAGCGGGGATAAATTTTTTTAGTTTTGTAACTAAAACTCAAAGTGAATGGAACCTATTATCGAACCCGTTGACCGGGCATTGCTGACGGCGGAACTGACCCCGGAACGCAAGGTGCGGAATACGAACAAGGCCGGAAATGAGATCTACATTTTCGATGCGGCCGAGTGTCCTGCGCTGATGCGCGAAATCGGTCGTCTTCGGGAGGTCGCCTTCCGACAGGCGGGCGGCGGGACCGGTCTTGCGCTCGATATTGACGAGGAGGATCTGGCCGGTGACGGATATTACCAGTTGATCGTCTGGGATCCGGCCGCACAGGAGATTATCGGCGGCTATCGTTTCATCATCTGTACGACCCCTCATCCCCGGCACCTCTCGACCGAACACTATTTCACGTTCAGCGACAAATTCCGCCACAAATACCTTCCCCATACAATCGAACTCGGACGTTCGTTTGTACAGCCGGCTTATCAGTCGCGCGGAAACTCGAAGAGTATCTACGCGTTGGATAATCTGTGGGATGGACTGGGCGCGCTGGTGGTGCTGAATCCCAAGGTAAAGTACCTGTTCGGTAAGGTAACCATGTATGCCTCCTACAAGGCGGCGGCACGAAATGCGTTGATCTGGTTCCTGCGCCGCTATTTCCCCGATCCCGACGGGTTGGTCAAGGCGATCCATCCGCTGCAGCTCGATTTGGACGATCCCTATTATGAGGAGTTCTTCTCGGGGCAAAATTACGAGGAGAATTACAAGATCCTGATTCAGCGTATTCGGGAGTTCAACGAGAATATTCCCCCGCTCATCAATGCCTATATGAATCTTTCTCCTACGATGCGGGTTTTCGAGACGACACTCAACCCCGATTTCGGCAATGTGGAGGAGACGGCCATTCTGGTGACTGTTCCTGACATTTATCCTGAGAAGCGGCAGCGATATATGCGTTGGAAGGGGTGGCGCGATAACCTGAAACAACGTCGTGAACATTTCAGCCTCCGTCTACAGGAGCATCTGTCCCGAATTGGTGTCGGGAAGAAAAAAGAGGAGTAGAATACAGGCTCCGTGCAATAAAAACGACAAGCCCCGGATCATTTTCCCGGGGCTTGTCGTTTAGTATTTCGTCGTCTCTTTTTCGTTTTGAGGGCGGGGCTTTTGGCTTAGCGACCACCATGCGTAGGCGATGTAGGCGATGACGAATGGGATAAAGAGCGATACGATGCTCATGGTCTTGAGCGTGAACTGGCTCGAAGAGGAGTTGTAGATGGTCAGCGACGATTGCATGTCGGTCAGCGACGGATAGTAGCAGGTGTTGTTCCATCCGGCCGTAAGCAGCAGGGCCAATACCGTCAGGACGGTACCGATACCGCTCATCCAGATCGCCTTGCGACTCCCGAGCCATCCCAGCCAGATACCGCAGAGAACCAGTACGATGCCGGCCAGCAGCAGAATCGCTACGTAAGGCATAGCCAGCAGGTTGTGCAGATATTTATAGGCTTCGGGCGAGACGACCCCTGTCGCGGGATCCACGCTGTAACCCGTCGAGCAGAGCAGGCTGATGAGGAAGACAAGGAAGAAGACGAGGAACGCTCCGGCCGCGCAGATCGAGCGGCGGCGCGAACGTTCGCGAATCTCCGGATTGTCGATGTCGTTGATAAAATAGTGTAGCGCCAGCGTGCGTGAGAGGAAGAGGACGGCCAGGCCCAGGGCCAGATTCCGGTAGTCGAGCACGGCTTCGAGTCCATGCCACGGCGTGCTCCATTGTGAGATCGTGGTGTTGCCGCCGAGATTGGCCATGTTGAGGCGGTCGACCGTGAAGTTTGCACCCGTGAAGAAGGTCCCCACGGCGATGCCCAGCAGCAGCGTGCCGGCTACGCCGTTGATCTTCAGGAACCAGTCGAAGGTCCTCTCGCCGAAGATGTTGCGCGGCTTGCGACGGTATTCGTAGGAGACCGCCTGTAGCACGAAGACCAGCAGGATCAGCATCCAGACGTAGAATGCACCTCCGAAACTGGTCGAGTAGAAGAGCGGGAACGAAGCGAAGAACGCTCCGCCGAAGGTAACCAGTGTGGTGAATGTGAGTTCCCACCGGCGTCCCAGCGAATTGACGATCAGGTTACGTTCGTCTTCCGTGCGGCCGATGGTATAGAGCAGGCTCTGTCCTCCCTGGACGAAGAGCATGAAAACCAGCAGCGCTCCCAGCAGGGAGATCAGCAGCCACCAGTAGTGTTGGAGAAATATCATCGTGTTCATAGGGCTTTACTCTTTTTCGGGTCCGATCTTGATTTGTTTGCAGAGGATGCTGATCTCGGCCACGAGCAGGGCGGCGAAGAGCACCAGAAAGATGAAGAAGGTGGTTGCTACCGAGCTGCTGGCGATGCGCGATGCGGCTACGTTGACCGGCAGCAGATCCTGAATGGCCCAGGGTTGGCGTCCCACTTCGGCCACGATCCATCCGGCCTGCGAGGCGAGGTAGGCAACGGGCAGGCAGAGCAGCAGCACCCAGAGGAACCAGCGCTTGTTCTCGAGTTTGTCACGCCGGTTGTACCACCAGGTGAGTGCCAGTACAAGGATGAAGAGGAATCCTGCTCCCACCATCACGCGGAACGAGTAGAAGAGCATCGGTACGTTGGGTACGGCCTGTGCGGGTGATTCGAGATAACCATATCCGAGATAGGCAAAATACTCCTTCAGGAATTCGGCCCCCTGTGGCGTGTTGGGATCAAATTTGGCTCGGATCTCCTCGAGAGTCTCCTGGTCGCCGGCCTCTTTGGCCTCCTTGAAGCGTTCGAGTTCCGCGATGGCTACCTTGCCCCGTGCGATCTTCTCGACGGTGGACATGATGCCGTAGTGCTGGTTGCCGTTCAGCAGGTCGTTGATGCCGGGAACGAAGGCGTCCGGCGTGTGGTATCCCAGCACGGAGAGCATCTTGGGAATGCGGATGCTGGCCGAGAAGGGATCCTCGCCGTTGCCGCGTTCGGCCTCGGGTCGCAGTACGCCGATCACTGTAAGGTCGGCCCCCTCCTTACCGTCGTAGAGTGCTTCGAGGGCGGCGAATTTCATCGGCTGTTTCTGGGCGACGATGACACCCGAACGGTCACCCGTGAAGGCGGTGATCAGGGCGAAGACCAGACCGAATACGGAGGCGATGCTAAGGCTGGCGCGAGCCATCTTCTGCTCCCGTTTGCGCAGCAGATACCAGGCGCAGACGGCACAGACGAAAAGGGCTCCCAGCACGAAGGAGGAGGTTACCGTGTGGGTAAACTTGTTGATTGCTACCGGTGAGAGGAGCACGTCCCAGAACGAGGTCATCTCGTTGCGGACCGTGTCGATGTTGAAGGTACATCCAACCGGATATTGCATCCAGGCGTTGGCGACCAGAATCCAGAGGGCCGACAAGTTGGCTCCGATGGCCGTAAGCCAGGTAGCCGAGAGGTGGAATCCCCGGCTGACCCGGTCCCAGCCGAAGAACATGACGGCGACGAAAGTGGCCTCCAGGAAGAAGGCGAGGATACCTTCGATGGCGAGCGGTGCGCCGAAGATGTCGCCTACGAAATGCGAATAGTTGGACCAGTTGGTCCCGAATTCGAATTCGAGGATCAGTCCCGTTGCCACGCCGATGGCAAAGTTGATACCGAACAGACGCATCCAGAATTTGGCCGTCCGTTTCCAGAACGGATCGCCCGAAAGGTAGTATTTGGTCTCCATCAGGGCGCAGATCACACCCAGTCCCAGGGTGAGGGGTACGAACAGCCAGTGGTAGATGGCCGTCATGGCAAATTGCGCTCTGGACCAATCGACAGTTTGTAGATAATCTGAGATCATAGGCAGCGTTATTCGTTAAGAATGGTTAATTGTTCGAGTACATGATCGCTCCGCTGGGCCTCTTCCATTCCCCCGAGCTGGTCGGGAAAGAAGAAGAGACGCAGAATGGCGAACATGATGAATAGTTTTATGAGAATGATTGCCCACAGGGTGCGTCCGAGCGTCATCGAGCGGAATCCGTCGAGGTAGAAGCGCAGAATGGCAGCCGGAGTGGGAATGCGAAAAGCCATAATCGAGTTGGGCCTTTGAATCGGCCGAATTTAAAAATAATAAATGAATTCACCAATAAAACCGGGAGCAGGAGACCTCTCCCCTCTTTCGCTTCTCTCCGTAAGTGACAACGTCCAAAAGGAAACAAAAATCGGGCCTTGACTGTAGATCGGTAGCTGGAATCCTTCTCGGAGTGTTGCCGCCTGAAAAGAAAACGAGGAGGCAAACTCTGAGTTTGCCTCCTCGTTGATTCCTTTGTATGAAGATTAGCTCAATCCTTCGATCAGCCCGTTTACGATGTCGATATGGTAGGCTTGGGGCTCTTTCGGCAGCCCCGGCATACGCATGATTTCGCCCATGATGACCACGAGCATCTCGGCTCCGTTGTTGATGATGATGTCGCGAACCTTCAGCTCGAATCCCTCCGTGACATCGTACGCCTTCGGATCGGACGAGAAGGAGTATTGCGTCTTGGCGATGCAGATCGGGTAGTGCGAGATACCGAGCTGTTCGATCTGTTTCAACTTCTTCTCGGCGAGCGAAGTGTAGACAATCGAAGAGGCTCCGTAGATTCCCTGAGCCACTTTTCGAACCTTCTCACGAACCGGATCGTTCTCCTCGTAGGTGAATTTCAGCGGCTCCGACGGATTGTGCTCGATCGTATCCACGACCAGCTTGGCCAGTTCCACGCCGCCCTCGCCTCCGTTGGCAAAGACGGTGTTCAGGGCAAAGCCGACACCCTTTTCGTGGCAGTGCTCGGCAACCAGCGAGATCTCCTCTTCCGTGTCGCTGGAGAAACGGTTGAAGGTGACGATTACCCGCTGTCCGAACTTCTTCATGTTTTCGATGTGTTTGTCCAGGTTGGCAAAGCCCCGGATCAAACCCTCACGGTTCGGCTCCTTGATTTGCGATTCGGGAACGCCGCCGTGCAGTTTCAGACTCTGGGCCGTAGCCACGATAACCGTCAACTTGGGTGAGAGGCCGGCCTTGCGGCACTTGATGTTGAAGAACTTTTCGGCACCCAGATCCGCACCGAAACCGGCCTCGGTAATCAGGTAGTCGGCGTAGGTGAGCCCCATCTCGGTGGCCAGAATCGAGTTGCAGCCGTGGGCGATGTTGGCGAACGGGCCTCCGTGTACGAAGGCGGGGGTATGCTCGGTCGTCTGTACCAGGTTGGGCAGCAGGGCATCCTTGAGCAGGACGGTGATGGCTCCGGCAATGCCCAGGTCGCGGACGGTGAACGGTTTGTCATCGTACGTGTAGCCAAGCAGGATGTTGCCGATACGGCGTTTCAGGTCGTCGATGTCGGTAGCCAGGCAGAGGATCGCCATGATCTCCGAAGCGGAGGTGATGTCGAATCCCGTTTCGGCCGGAACACCGTTGGCCGAGCCGCCCAGTCCGGAGACGATGTTGCGCAGGTTGCGGTCGTTCACGTCGAGTACCCGTTTCCATTTGATCTCCTTCAATCCCTGGCAGGTGTGGCGGTTCTGGTAGATGTAGTTGTCCAGCAGGGCCGTAATCATGTTGTGCGCCGAGGTGACGGCGTGGAAGTCGCCCGTGAAGTGCAGGTTGATGTTCTCCATCGGCAACACCTGGGAGTAGCCTCCGCCGGCGGCACCGCCCTTCATGCCGAAACAGGGTCCGAGCGACGGCTCGCGCAGGGCGACAACCGCCTTCTTGCCGATCTTGTTCAGTCCCAGAGCCAGGCCGATCGAAACGGTAGTCTTGCCGACGCCGGCCTTGTTCGGCGTGATGGCCGACACCAGGATCAGGTTATGTGCATCGACCTTTTTCCGGTCGATCAGATGGGTCGGAATTTTGGCGATGTAGCGTCCGTAGTTTTGTACTTCGTCGCGGGGAACGCCCAACTTTTCGGCAACCTCTTCGATTCTATCTAATTGGGTCTCTCTTGCAATTTCAATATCTGTTTTCATGGTGAAAATGAATTTAATTATACAAAGTAAATGGAAATAACCCGAATAACAAAATGTTTTTTTGCGCGAAGGAGTTTGCCGAAAAAAAGATCATTTTTCGTCGTTTCGCTCCGATGGTTTTTTTGTATTACCTTTGTCCCGCTGCAAGGGTAGAGGTGGTATATCCGGACTTGGATATTCGCTCGTGCACATAAATTCTGAATGAATATGAAGACTCGATTGGTGATTTTCGATCTGGACGGGACGCTGCTCAATACGATCGGCGACCTGGCTGCCTGTTGTGATTATGTATTGGCTCGACGGGGATTGCCTCAGCACTCTTATGAGGAGTATTGTCACTTTGTCGGCAACGGCGTAACGCGACTGGTCGAGCGGGCCTTGCCCGAGTCGATGCGGGATCCCGAAACGGTCGCCGCTGTCCGGGCCGATTTTGTCGCCTACTATACCGAACACATCGATTGCCATACCAAACCTTATGACGGGATTCCGGAACTGCTCGCAACGCTTGCCGAGCGGGGCGTGAAACTGGCCGTAGCTTCCAACAAGTTCCAGGCTGGAACTGAAAAACTGGTGCGCAAATTCTTCCCGCAGCTTCACTTTGCTGCCGTGATGGGGCAGATGCCCGACCGTCCGTTGAAGCCGGACCCGCGTGTGATATATGAGATTTTGGATCAGGTGGGCGCGTCGAAAGCGGAGACTCTTTACGTCGGCGATTCCGGAATCGATATGGATGCAGCCCGTGCGGCAGGGGTCTTCTCGATCGGGGCGACCTGGGGGTTCCGTTCTGTTGAGGAGTTGAAAGAACACGGGGCGGACTGTCTGGCAATCCACCCCGGAGAGATTATAGATTGTTTGAAAAGCGACGCTTAACAGTATTTCTCCACGTCTTTGCTTGTAATCTTCTGGTCGCTCAATACAAGCAGACGCTCCACGACGTTGCGCAGTTCGCGAATATTGCCGCTCCAAGGCATCCCCTGAAGCATCTCCATCGCTTTTTTGTCGATCTGCTTCTCTGGAATTTTGTACTCTTTGCTGATCAATCCGATGAAATGGTCGACCAGTTGAGGTATATCTTCGGGGTGTTCGCGTAAAGGCGGAACCTTGATGATGATTACTCCGATGCGGTGATAAAGGTCTTCGCGGAAATTCCCCTTTTTGATCTCTTCGAGCAAATTTTTGTTTGTCGCTGCGATGATCCGTACGTCGACTTCGATGTCCCGATCACTGCCTACGCGGCTGATTTTGTTCTCCTGCAATGCACGCAATACCTTCGCCTGGGCCGCGAGCGACATGTCGCCGATTTCGTCCATGAAAAGCGTACCGCCGTTGGCCTGTTCGAACTTTCCCTTCCGCTGCTTGATGGCCGAGGTAAAAGCTCCCCGTTCGTGACCGAAGAGCTCACTTTCGATCAGCTCGGAGGGGATTGCGGCACAGTTCACCTCGACAAAAGGAGCGTTCGCCCGGCTGCTTTTGGCATGAAGGGCGCGAGCAACCAACTCTTTGCCCGTACCGTTCTCTCCCGTAATCAAAACGCGGGCATCGCACGAGGCAACTTTTGCGATCATCTGATGTACGTGTTGCATGGCCTCGGAGTCGCCGATGATCTGTTCGTCGGAACCGCTCCGCACAGAGCGTTTTTGTTTGACCGATGTGCGTACGGACTCTTCACTCTGTTGTTCCAGCGTGTGTCGGATCGATAGCAACAGACGGTTCATGTCGATGGGCTTGGTCAGGTAATCCTGAGCCCCGTTTCTCAACGCTTTGATCGCGGATTCTACAGTCGGATCCGTCGAAAGAACGATGAACGGGATGTTGCAATGCGGAAGGCGGTCTTCGTGCTCCGAGATAATCAGATCAAAAGGGATATGCTCGCATAATTCCAATGCCTGGGTTTCGCTGTCCGCACTTTCGGTAGAGAAGCCCTCGAACTCCAACCGCTCGCGCAGTGTGTTGCGCAGACTTTTCGATTGATCCAGGATTAAAACTTTTGCCATATCTTGCTTTTATTGATTTTTTATGTACTTTTGTGCTATAAAGTTACGATTTTTCTCCAGAAAACTTCAATTATGTCTGCAAATTTAATTCTGGGAGAATCAAAAGCGGTCATTTTTTTGAAAAACTCTCTATTATAGGGCGTTTCAGAGTATTTATCGGACGATTTGCGACATTCGTCGCTAAAGATATCCTATGCAAAAAAATTATAATTATAAAAGACGCAAACTCTATTTGCCCGAATATGGTCGGCATATTCAGGAGATGGTGGATTCGCTCTTGCTGATCGACGATCGCCGTGAGCGCAATCGACAGGCGCGTGCCGTGATTGCCGTCATGGGGAACCTGAATCCGTTGCTGCGCGACACGGCCGATTTTACCCACAAACTTTGGGATCATCTCTTCATCATGTCCGATTTCCAGCTGGATGTCGATTCTCCCTATCCGCGTCCGACACGTCAGCAATTGACTACGGCTCCGCGTCGTATGGTTTATTCGACGGGGGGAATCACGTATAAACATTACGGGAAGTATGTCGAGCGGATGATTCGCAAGTTGACCATGGAAAAAGATGCTTGTGCCGTAACGCGGGCGGTGGATAACCTGGCTCGGTACATGCGCACGAAGAGTTATGAATACAATCAGGAGCATCCGAGCAACGAGGTGATCATAAAAGATCTCAGAAAGATGTCTGATAATGAGATTCAGATCGACGAGATCGCTCTTACGAATATTCGGAATGATTATAAACAACTTCATTCGGGGCATATCGCCAAGGGACAGAAGGGGACCAAAGGCACTGCTCGGCAGCAGCAGAAGAATCGGAATCAGCACGTCGCCCGCAATTTCGGCAATAAAAATGGCGGGACCCGGCACAATTCTTCCAAATAAATCCGTTTGTATACGAAAAGAGGAACTCGAATCATGAATCATAGATTTATCACTTCGGTCTTTTGTGGGTGTGTGATTTTTTTAACCTCCTGCCACTCTTCGACCGTTAAGATTTCCGGGCGATTGGTCGGATCGGATTGTCGGACGGTTTACGTGGAACAGGAGACTCAGTTGGGACAGACCGTGATCGACTCCGCTACGGTGGATAGTGCCGGTAATTTTTTACTCAAGATCAAAGAGGAGGATGAAACACCCTCGCTCTATAATTTGGTCTGCAACGCCGAAAGAATCCCGTTGTTCCTGGCGGGGGGAGATCATGTGACGATTAATGCCGTCGGACGCGTTCTGCCGAACTATACCGTCCAGGGCTCTGCGGAGTCCGAACTGTTGCGGCAGTTTTACCAGCCGTTTGTGGCAGGATTGGCCCGCTTGGACGAGTTGGCTTCCCTGTCAAGAGAGGAGGCCCTGAATGAAGAGGGACTGTTGCGTATCGAGACGGCCTATAAAGCCGAGTATCTGCGGATAAAGCGGGAGCAGTTGAAGTTCATCATCGAGCATCAGTCCTCGCTGGCTGCCGTTTACGCCTTGTATCAGCGACTCCCGGGCGATGTATTCCTGTTTAATCTGGATGGGGACCTGATCTATTACCGCATGGTGGCCGATGCTCTGGAAGAGAGTTATCCGCAGTCTCCCTATTTGCCGCTGCTTGCCAGCGAGATTGCCCGGATGGAGACGCGGATCAATTTGGTTTCCAGTATCGCGGAGACGGGTTATCCGGATCTCGAGATGCTCGATATGTTCGGGAACAAAGTACGCCTCAGTTCGCTTCAGGGGAAGGTGATCCTTGTCGAGTTCTGGTCTGCCGAGCGTGGAAACAGCAATGCGCTCAATGCCGAACTCAAGGAGTTGTACGACCGCTATGCCGACCGCGGTTTCGAGATTTACCAAGTCGGAATCGACACGTCGAAGCAGGCGTGGGTGACGGCAGTCCAGGAGCAGCGCCTGCCGTGGATCTCGGTGAGCGACTTCAAGGGGGAGGCCTCTCCTGCGCTCGGACTTTACGCCGTGCAGAAACTGCCTTCGAACTTCCTGATTAACCGTGAAGGGGTTGTCATCGCGCGAGATCTCTACGGTGATGCTTTGGAGAAGGCGTTGGAGGCTCAATTCTAACAGTAGGAAACGATGTACTATTTCGTATCGGATGTCCATCTGGGGTGTGGCGATGAGGCTACCTCCCGTCAGGTCGAGGCTCGGTTTACGGCGTGGCTCGATACAATCGCATCCGATGCCGAAGCGGTATTTATTATAGGGGATCTCTTCGATTTCTGGTTCGAGTACAAGCGGGTCATTCCAAAAGCTCCGGTGCGCGTGCTGGGTCGTCTGGCTGCCTTGACCGACCGGGGGGTGCGGGTCGTCTTCCTGACGGGTAACCACGATATGTGGGTGCGCGATTTTTTTGAAAAGGAGTGCGGAATGGAGGTCTATACCTCTCCCCAAACGATCTTGCTCGCCGGGAAGAGGCTCTTCCTGGCACACGGCGACAATATGAAAATCGACAATCAGCCCCTCTTGCGTCTGATGAATGCCGTGTTCCGTTCGAAATTGCTGAAGTCGTTGTTCTCGGCGCTGGTACATCCCGACTGTGCCTTGCGCTTCGGACAGTGGTGGAGCGGGAAATCACGGAAGAGCCACGATGTAGAGGAGTTGGGCGAGCATATTACCGAGCCGCTTATCGCTTATGCCCGCGAATATCGGGCGGCTGAACAGCCCGATTATTTTATTTTCGGCCATATGCACCAGCCGCGCGACTTCTCGGAGGGGAATCTCCGGGTGTTGTGCTTGGGGGAGTGGGGGCATGATCCGGTCTATGCCGTGATGGATCGGGAGGGCCGTATTGCACTGAAAAAATTTTGATTCATCATGCAACAATATCTCGATCTGCTCCGCCGGATTCAGCGGGAAGGTATCGTCAAAAACGACCGTACGGGAACCGGAACACGCAGTGTGTTCGGCCATCAGATGCGGTTCGACCTGCAACAGGGATTCCCGTTGCTGACTACCAAGAAGGTCTTTTTGAAAGGGGTCATTCATGAACTGCTCTGGTTCCTGAAGGGCGATACGAACATCAAATACCTGCTCGATCACGATGTCCATATCTGGGACAACGATGCATTCCGCTATTATAATGAGCTTTGTGTGCGTCACGGTGTATTGCCGCTGACGCGGGAGGCATTCCTGGAGGCTGTCTGTCGTGAAGAGCCTTCGTCGATCGAAGGATACCTGCTGGGCGATCTGAATCATGTGTACGGTTACCAGTGGCGCAGCTGGCCCAACCCCGACGGAGGGGCGATTGACCAGATCCGTCAGGTGATCGAGACGATCAAGAACAATCCCGATTCGCGCCGGATGCTCGTTTCGGCCTGGAATGTGGCCGAGGTGGATGATATGGCGCTGCCTCCCTGCCATGTGCTTTTCCAGTTCTATGTGGCCAATGGACGCCTTTCGTGTCAGCTCTACCAGCGAAGTGCCGATACGTTCCTGGGAGTTCCCTTCAATATCGCCTCTTATGCCCTGCTGACGATGATGGTGGCGCAGGAGTGCGGTTTGCAACCGGGCGATTTTGTCCATACGCTCGGCGATACGCATATCTACCTGAACCATTTTGACCAGGTGGCCGAACAGCTCTCCCGTACCCCGCGACCGCTGCCGACTATGCGGCTCAATCCGGAGGTCCGTTCCGTATTTGATTTCCGGTACGAGGATTTCACGCTGGAAAACTACGATCCCTGGCCTGCGATCAAGGCCCCGATGTCCTTTTAAGAATAACAAGAAGAGAAGCAAGATGATAGCGATTATCGTAGCAGTGGCCGAGAACGGAGTGATCGGCAGCGAGAACCGCCTGTTGTGGCACATCTCCGAAGACCTCAAACATTTCAAGACCGTTACCACGGGCCATCCGGTGGTGATGGGGCGCAAGACGTTCAAATCGCTCGGACGTCCGCTTCCCAACCGGCGCAACGTGGTCATTACCCGCCAGGATCTGCAGATCGAGGGGGTTGAGGTGGTCCACTCGCTCGATGAGGCGCTGGCACTGTTCTCTCCCGACGAGCAGGTGTTCATCATCGGCGGGGCGCAGATCTACGCTCAGGCGCTGCCGCTGGCCGATACGTTTTTCCTGACACGGGTTTACCATCCGTACGAGGGCGATACGCGTTTCCCGGTATGGGACGAGCGGGAGTGGACGCGGGTCGAGTGTACCCGCTTCGAGTGCGGCGAGAAGTATCCATATCCCTTTGCATTCGAACGCTACGAACGGAAAAAAATAGGTATTTTTACTACTGTCGGTTCCTGCAAGAATAGATAACTTTGCCTCAGTGAAGTTATCTTTTTTTGTATGGGCAAGTATTTCGATATGCTGATGGAGGATGTGCGGATGAAGGAGGGCCTTCATTCGTGCATGAATTGCGGTGTCTGTACGGGCGTCTGTCCGGCGGCGGAGTTCTACAACTACGACCCGCGTCAGATCGTGAATATCGTACAGACGCAGGACGATGAGGCGATCGAAGGGTTGATGAAGAGCGATGTGATCTGGTACTGCGGCGAGTGTATGTCCTGTCGTCCGCGTTGTCCGCGCGGCAATACGCCGGGCTATGTGATCCAGGCGTTGCGGACGCTTTCGCAGAAACTCGGCTTCTTTGTCGAGAGCGAGAAGGGGCGTCAACAGCTGGCCATCAAGCGGACGATCGGAGAGAACATCCTGCGCACCGGCTATTGTATCGTGCCCAAACTGGTAAAACCTGAACTGCACCCCGAACAGGGAACCGTCTGGGAGTGGATCTATAACCATGACGAGGAGGTGTACGGCCGTTTCACGCCGGTCTATAACCAACAGGGAGCCGGGGCATTACGCCGTATGGATGACAACTCGATGGAGGAGATGCGCCGGATTTTCGAAGAGACGGGAGGAAACGAATTCTTCGAGACGATCGAGCGGTACTCCGACCGCAAGGCGCGCGAAATGGGGTACGATGGTGCCGATGACCAGTATATGATGGATACCTACACGAAAAATTCCAACGAACACTATTAGCCTATGAGACGTTCGACGTGGAGCGATTACCAGAAGGAGATCGCTGACGACCACTATTATTATGTACGCAGCTGTATCCGGCAGAACTTCTTTCCGGGCAGCGAAAAGGCGTTTCTCGATATCATGCAGCGCGACCTGGGACGGGATGTGCTGGACGATCCGCTGCATACCTCCTGTACGGGTATCGGATACCACTCCGATATCGTACCGCTGGAGACGATCATGACCGTTGTGGCCCGTCAGTTTGCCCTGATGACCGAGGCGGGATACGAGAACTTTATCTCTTCGTGTATCACCTCGTTCGGAATCTATACCGAGATCCTGGCTACGTGGGAGGAGTTTCCCGAACTGGAGGAGAAGATTCGCGAACACCTCTACAAGGCGACCGGCCGCGAGTTCCGCAAGCCGAAGAGTCTGGCACACACGTCGGATATCATCTTCCATGTGCGCGAAGAGATTGCGCAACGTGCCAAGTATCGGTTGGTCAATGCCCAGACGGGCGAGCCGCTGCACGTAGTCGAGCATATCGGTTGCCATTATGCCAAGATCTTCCCCAAATCGGGTATCGGCGGGGCGGAGTTCCCCTACGTGCTGGCCGGCATGATCGAGTCGTGGGGCGGCGAGTGTGTCGATTATCCGGAACGCCGCCACTGCTGCGGATTCGGATTCCGCAACTATCTGGTTCAGGCCAACCGGGGCTATTCGGTCGCCAACTCCCATAAGAAGCTCGAGAGCATGGCCCCCTACAAGCCCGATTTCATCGTGGCGAACTGTCCGGGGTGTGCGATGTTCCTCGACAAGTGGCAATATACCATCGCCGAGATGGAGGGCGTTACCTACGGTCAGGACGGACGCGGTATTCCGGTGCTGACCTATGAGGAGATGGCCGGTCTGGTGCTGGGTTACGACCCTTGGGAGTTGGGTTTGCAGATGCATCAGGTCAATGTCGAGCCGCTGCTCGACAAGATGGGCATCAGCTACGACCCTGCGGCCAAATACCTGGGTCGTCATGGAAAATTTATTGGAAATCCGGCCCCTTCGGTCGTCAATTGCGGCTCGCAGGATATGGTCTATAATATCAAGATGCAATGAAACGAGAGGTTATCATCATAGGTGGCGGCGTAGCCGGTATTCAGACCGCTTTGCGACTGGCCGAACAGGGCATCCGCCCGACGATCATCGAAAAGGAGTCCGATCTGGGTGGCAAACTCAAGGGGTGGTACCATCTCTTCCCATCGATGACCCCGGCTTCGGAGGTGCTGACCGATCTGCGCCGTCGGATGGCCGGATACGATATCGAGGTGATGACCTCGACCGAGGTGGTGTCGCTTACCCCGCAGAGCGTGACGCTCTCATCGGGTGAGACGCTCGCGTGCCGTTCGGTGGTTGTTTGCTCCGGGTTTACCCTCTTCGATGCCCGCATCAAGGAGGAGTATGGCTACGGAATCTACGATAATGTCTATACGTCGGTCGATATCGAGCGTATGCTCAACGAAGGATACGTGACGACGGCAAACGGACAGCGTCCGCGTCGGATCGTGTTGTTGCACTGCGTCGGGTCGCGTGACGAGAAGGTCTGCCAGTCACATTGCTCGAAGGTGTGCTGCATCACGGGTGTCAAGCAGGCCATGGAGCTCAAGAAACTCTTCCCGGATGCCGACGTATTCAACTTCTATATGGACATCCGAATGTTCGGTCCCGGATACGAGGAGATGTACCGGGAGGCACAGCAGAACTATAATATCCACTTCGTGCGGGGACGTATTTCGGAGGCGAGTCCTACTTTCGACGGACGGCTACAGATCAAGGCCGAGGATACGCTGACCGGTCGTCCGTTGCGGATGAGCGTCGATATGCTGATCCTGCTGGTCGGCATGCGGGCCAACGATACGAACGAACAGTTCGCCTCCTCGGCCGGATTGCATCGCGCTCCGAGCGGCTTCATGCAGCCGCAGGATCTCTTCCTGAACAGTGCCCGGAGCGGGGTGAACGGTATTTTCTATGCCGGTACGGTGACGGCTCCCAAAAATATCGGGGAGTCGTTGAACGAGGCAAGTGTCGCGGCCGATGCCGTAGCGGCTTATTTGAGGAGGGATTAGTATGGCTGCGATCAACTGGGGATACGGCATCAGCAAGCCGCGGGCAATCGACCTTGACAGCAACAACCTGCGCAAGAGCGACGAGATTCTGCGTGAAATGCCCGAGTTGCAGACCTGCATCGGATGCGGGGGGTGCACGGCAACCTGTACGGCCGGAGCCATCACGGATTTCAATTTCCGAAAACTGCACACGCTTGTCCGCCGAGGAGAATACGAGGGCATCTATGAGCAGATGAACAAGTGTATGCTCTGCGGCAAGTGTCGTCTGGTATGTCCGCGCGGAATCAATACGCGGGCGGTAGTCATGCTCATCAAACGTAAATTGGGAGATTTCTAAGATGAATTTTTACGCACCGTTCTGTATCCCGTTTATCGTGGGGGCGGCCTTCATGCTGGTCGTCCTGGTAATTAAATATGTCTCGTGGATCTATCGGCTGCCGGCTTCGGACTGGCGGCTCATCGTGAAGGGAATCCCTTCGTGGCAGACCCTGCTCGGAGCATGGGAGGTGATCCGCGAATCGTTGCTCCATTTCCGTATCTTCAAGGTCAACCCCCTGTTGGGATACATGCACATGAGCCTGGCTTTCGGCTGGTTCCTCCTCATTACGGTGGGGTGGATCGAGACGGCGGCCCATCTGGGATTCCGCTATGTGCCCTTGCAGGGACACGTCTTCTTCAAGTACTTCGCGACCGACCTGCCGCACAAACCGGTATTCGACTTTTTGATGGACTTCCTGTTGCTGTTCGTCTTGTCGGGTGTCGCACTTGCAGTCGGGAAACGGGTTTTCTCCCGAACGATGGGCATGCGCCGGACGACCCGGCACATCTTCTGGGATCGGGTGGCCCTGTCGGTGCTCTGGCTCATCTTCCCGGTGCGTCTGTTGGCCGAGAGCGTAACGGCCGCCCTTTACGGTGGAGGGGGATTCCTGACGGGAACAATCGGCGAGTGGATTGCCGAAAAGGTCAATCCGATCGTCCTGCCGACGCTCTATGAACCGTTGTGGTGGATCTACTCGATCTGCCTGGGACTCTTCTTCGTGGCACTCCCGTTCTCGCGCTACATGCACATCTTTACCGAAATCCCGCTTATTTTCCTGCGCCGCTATAAACTCCATGCGAAAGCCAAGGAGAGCTCGTTCGACCGTTTCCAGGTCGAGGCCTGCTCCCGATGCGGTATCTGTATCGACCCTTGCCAGTTGCAGAGCGACCTGGGAATCAACGACGTGCAGTCGGTCTATTTCCTGCGCGACCGCCGCTATGGCCACCTGCGCCAGTCGGTGGCGAACAACTGCCTGATGTGCGGCCGGTGCGAACAGCGTTGTCCGGTCGGGATCGAGCTCAACACGCTGCGTCTCAATTCGCGCGACAAGATGCGCAATACGCCCGATGAGAAGCGTTACGAGTATCTTCGGGGGGTGGATCGGTCGTCGGGCGAGGGGCGGGTCGGCTATTTTGCCGGCTGTATGACCCTGCTCACACCACGCGTGCTGATGGCCATGGAGCGGATCTTCAAGGCCTCCGGCGAGGAGGTTTGGTGGGCCGACAAGGAGGGTGGAGTCTGCTGCGGACGGCCGCTGATGCTTTCGGGAGAGACCGATTCGGCCCGCAAGATGATGGATTACAACGTCGCGCTTTTCCGCAAGCACGGTATTACGACCCTCGTTACCTCATGCCCGATCTGTCTGAAAGTCTTTCGCGAAGAGTATAATCTGACCGGAATCGAGGTGTTGCACCATTCGGAATACATCAAACGGTTGATCGAATCGGGTCGCTTGCAGGTCCGTCACGGAGAGCGGACGTTTACCTACCACGATCCCTGTGAGTTGGGACGCGGCAGCCGGATCTATGACGAGCCCCGAGCCGTGATCGAGGCGGTCGGCGTACTGCTCGAACCGGCCCAGACGCGGGAGAACGCTCTCTGCTGCGGCTCGTCCGTGGCCAATACGGCTATTTCGGACGGTCAGCAACTGAAAATTGCCCGTTCGGTTGGGCGAGAACTGGCGGCTACGGGGGCCGAAACGATCGTAACGGCCTGTCCGCTGTGTAAAAAAGCGATTGCTCGTGGAGCCGATGGCAAACCGGTCCTGGATCTGGCCGAGGTCGTGGCCGAGAATATACGCGCTTGATCAACGGAAATATTACCCTTGAACTTAAAATAGATATGAGTAGATTTGAATTGTCGGGAATCACTGATAAGCAGCGGGAATGAAAATATTGCTTTTCCCGATTCCAATCTTTGTTTTCCTGTTGGTTGCGATATATAAGTTTGATCGCGACTTTAAGGAGTTGTCGGACGGATGGCTATGGGCTCTTATAAGTATTCTTGTTATTGCTTGTGTGGCTTGTTCTTTTGTCCTTTACCGGAAATTTATTCGGGATGCAAAACATCTTAAGCAAGTCGAGTTGAAGGAGGGAATGCTGAGTGTCGGGTATATGCAAGGGAATCGAACAGTGCTGGTCGATATTCCGGTTAAGGAGTTCGAGTATGAACAAAATGATGAGGACCAGGTGCTTATCAAGAGTTCGAAAGGAAAATTCCGGTTCATGCCGATGGATTTTGCTTCTTTTGAAGAGTTTGAACGTTTCCGCATGGAGTTGACCTGCGAACACTTCAAGGAGGAGTAGTTGGCGGTCGGGTTGGATCTGGCCGAGATCGTGGCGGAGAATCTGACATGAAAAAAGGAGAGAAATGGGTATGAATGTAAAAAATAATATACTGGGGACGATTGGTATGACACCGATGCTGCGTATCAATTCTCTTCTGTCGAAGCCGGGAGTAAATATCTTTGCCAAATTGGAAGGGTTTAATCCTACGGGAAGTATCAAGGATCGTATTGCAATCAAAATGGTGGAGGAAGCTGAGCGGGAAGGACGGCTCTTTCCTGGGAAAACGATCATAGAACCTACCTCTGGCAATACAGGAATCGGGTTGGCAATTGTTGGTATCGTTAAGGGATACCCTGTGGAGATCGTAATGAGTGAAGCGGTCTCGGTCGAACGGCGTAAGATTATCCGTGCATACGGAGGAAAAGTTCGCTTAACACCGGCTGCAGAAGGAACAGACGGAGCAATTCGTTTGGCTCGTCAGTTGGTGCGGGAAAATCCGGAAAAGTATTTTATGCCTGATCAATTCTCCAATGCTTGCAATTATTTGGCTCATTATGAAAATACTGCACTCGAAATATGGCAGCAGACTGGAGGGGAGATCGACTATCTGGTTTGTGCTCTTGGAACTTCCGGAACGTTGATGGGGCTATCCAAGTTCTTGAAAATAATGAAGCCGTCTATTCAGGTGGTTTGCGCACATCCTATTCGAGGGCACTATATTCAAGGGTTGAAGAATATGGAGGAGGCGATAGTCCCTTCCATTTATGACCCGTCAAAAATAGATATTCAGGAGTTGATCGAAAGTGAAGAGGCGATAGAAACAGCGCGTCGGATAATTGCTGTTGAAGGAATATTTGCCGGAATGAGTAGTGGTGCAGCCATGCTTGCTGCTATGCGAGTGGCGGAAAGAATTGAATCGGGGAATATAGTGGTTGTTTTCCCGGATCGGGCTGAAAAATATCTCTCTACGAACATGTTTAATCGCTATGGCGATTGATTTGTTTCGGCTGATCTGTGTTTGGGAAATAACGAGAAAGCGTTTTTTTTTTGTGTTATTGCCTTTTTTTGTTTGCAAAGAAGATATATTTGTATTACCTTTGTACCCACAAAAGCGGAATATTCGTCAGAATAAACGATATATCGCGGGATGGAGCAGTTGGCAGCTCGTCGGGCTCATAACCCGAAGGTCGGAGGTTCGAGTCCTCCTCCCGCTACCTTAGAGAGCAATCGTATGATTGCTCTCTTTTTTCTTTCTTGCTTGGTCCCCATGTAAGGGGATTCTCTCTCTTGAAGACGAAAGGTTTTTGTCTTTACCGTCCCGTTTCTGTGTGTCGACTTTCGGTATTGCTCCCGTGTTATATGCTGATTGATAGATGTATATCTATCTAAGAGAATGTTGTTTTGAAAAATTTTTAGTACTTTGTATTGCATAGTAATAATATTTGCATTATATTTGTGATGCGATAATACTGAAAAAGCCCTTGTTCTCGACAGGGTCCTGTTTCCGGCACTCCGGATTTGTAGAGTTTGTTCGACTCCGCGAAATCTCATGGAGGGGTTGGAAGAGGATGAGAGAAAAAGAAAATGGTGTTTTTAATGGGAAATACGGACTATGAAAGAGACTGTTAATGTGAATTTGGCTTCGCAGGCATTTACCTTCGACAAGGATGCCTATCGTAGCATGAAGGTCTATCTGGCGGCCATACGCAGGCGGTTGCCGAAAGAGGACGAGGAGACATTGAACGATGTCGAGGCTCGATTGGCCGAGATTCTGCGAGCAAAGCTCTCTTCGCCCATGATGGTCGTAACGTTTGCGATGGTGCAGGAGGCGAAGTCCCAGATGGGTGATCCTTCGGAGTTCGGCGATGGGGCGGCATCCAATGTCGAAAACCGGAATGGGGTGGACACCGGCGAATCCGAGGAGGTGCCTTCACGTCGATTGTATCGGTCGAGGAGCGACCGCTCGATTGCCGGCGTATGCGGCGGGCTTGCCGAGTATCTTGAGGTGGATGTTACGGCGTTGCGGCTGGTGACACTGCTATTGATTCTCTTCGGAGGCGTGTCGATCTGGGTCTATGTTATTTTGTGGATTCTGATCCCGTCGGAACCGGTCGGCAGGATGTATGCAAAAAATAAAAATTGAAGAACTATGAGCGAGCAAAGGAGCGATAGAAGATTGACCCGTTCGGCCGACAATGTCGTTATCGCGGGTGTATGTGCCGGTGTAGCGGATTATTTCGGCCTCAAAACGGGAGGCGTTCGCTTGGTGACGCTGTTGTTGATTTTGTTCGGCGGGTTGTCGATTTGGGTATATATCATTCTGTGGATTGTGGTGCCCAGGGGGAACAGACGACTGTCCGGTGAAAAATAGGAGGTGACATTATGGCAGAGGATAATGTAAAGGCGCAGATGCGCAAGGGTATTTTGGACTATTGCATTCTTGCAATACTTTCCCGGGGGGATTCCTACGCTCCGAAGATCATTTCCGAGTTGAAAGAGGCGGAGATGATCGTGGTGGAGGGGACGCTTTATCCGATCCTGACGCGGCAGAAAAATGCAGGTCTGTTGACTTATCGCTGGGAGGAGTCTCCGCAGGGGCCGCCCCGGAAATATTATATGCTGACCGACAAGGGACGAGAGTGCCTGGCGTCGCTCGATGCTGCTTGGGACGAGTTGGTCGGGCAGATTCAAAAAATTCGTCATGGAGAGTAGATTTGTGTATTCAATTTAATATGCGAAAACGATGAAAAGATGGATTATGGCGCTGATAGTGGCGATAGCCGCTTTGATGGCGATGACTGCCTGTGCGTATGTTTGCGCACAGAAGACGGTTGAGGGCAGTGGAACGCTGACGACTCGGAACGTTCCGGTCGGAGAGTTCGAGTCGGTGAAGGCTTCGCGCGGTGTGAAGGTGGTTATTGCCGATCGTACGGGAGATGTCGAAGTGCAGGCGGACGATAACCTCATCCAATATATCACGGTGGAACAGGAGGGAAAAACCCTGCGGATCTCGGTCGAGGAGGGCATACAGATCCGCTCGATGAAGAACATTGTGGTCTCGGTGCCGTATAATGCCGGTATCTGCAAGTTGGATGCCTCCTCTGCTGCAAAGATTCTCGTCGATCGACAACTGGTGGCCGATGAGGTGGAACTGGAGGCATCGAGTGCAGGTGCTATTCGGGCCGATGTCAAGACCTTCAAATGTTCGGTCGATCTTTCGAGTAGTGCGAGCCTCGCCTTGCAGGTGGTAGCCGCGCAGTTGGAGGTGGATAGTTCCAGTGCGTCAAAGGCGCTCCTACAGGGGGCTGTGAAGGCGGCCTCTTTTGATGCCAGTTCGGCCTCTTCGATCAAGGCTCCGAATTTGACCGTACAAAAAGCCGATGTGGATTGCTCGAGTGCGGCGTGGATCCGGTTGCGTTGTGACCGGCAGCTCGATGCTCGGGCGACGAGTGGAGCAACTGTTTATTACGAAGGAAGTTGCAGTGTGAGAGCTCGTTCGAATATGGCTTCGATTCAACGAGTGAAGTAGAAACGATTTAAATTGAATAAAGAGATGAAAGAGGTAAAGAAGTGCAGTATTTCGGGGATTGCATTCACGATCGATGTGGATGCCTACGAGATGTTGTCCCGATATCTGGAGAGCCTGCGCAAAAGCTATGGCAACGATAGCGAAGGGCGTGAAATAGTGGAGGATATCGAGGCTCGGATTGCCGAGTTGATTCTTTCGAGTCAGGATAATGCGACGGTGGTGGAACTTCCTTTGGTCGAGCGTATTATTGAACAGATGGGGACGGCCGATACGATTTGTGACCAATCGGAGGAGACTGGTGCGGCGCAAAGCGAAGGGAGGATTCCGCGTCGTCTGTATCGGGATATGGAGAATGCTCGTTTGGGAGGTGTCTGTTCCGGTATCGGCAAATATTTCAACATGAATCCCATCTGGGTGCGGGCGATTCTCTTTGCTCCGTTGCTTGTTCTGTTGATGTTGGGCTGGATTCCTTTCTTTTGGTGGATTGTTCCGTTGATGGGTAATTTGTGTTGGGTCTTTCTGATCTGTTACCTGATTTTCTGGTTTGCGGTTCCTGCGGCCCGGACGGCTCGTCAGAAACTAGAACAGAATGGACAACCGATTACGGCCCAGTCCATTCGGGAAACGTCGGCGGCCAGCAATGATATCGATGCACCGGCCAAATCGGTTGTAGCTAAAGTTGTTACGATGTTTGGGCAGATCGTATTGATCTTCTTTAAGATATTGGCCGGCGTGGTGGTCTTCGCCTTGATCATGGGGGCGTGCGCGCTGATTATCGGACTGTTTGTGATCGGAGTGACCGGCCCGAGTTCCTCGCCGCTGTTACCCTCCGACTTGAGCATCTGGACGCAAATATTGGGTATCCTGGTCGTACTGATTCCGGTCCTGTTGCTGATCTATGTGCTGATGTGTCTGATCGCTTCGCGCAAGCCTCTCGGCAAAACCGTGCTCATCGTCTTCCTGCTTTGGTTGCTTACCTTCATCGGCCTGGGAGTCGTTGCCGTACAGGATTGCCAGCAGCATCGGCTCGGTCGATTCAACAGTGAGTGGTATGAAGATCCCGATATGCAGTTGCCTCCGGTGGAAGAGTGTCACGACAGCTCGTTGCTGTTGATCGATACGCCTGATGCGAAGGTCGATATGCGGGTCGATGATGACCACTTGACAATCGAGGCCGGCGAAGAGGATGGAGAGTCTGTTTTGATTCGGGCCGGAGCTTCCGGCGTGCAGGTCAAGGTGCAGGAAGCGGACGAATAAGACAAGAAGAGAACGTACAATCATAAACGTTGGTCGAATAAAAAGTTTTTTCAGGCTGGAACCGGATTCATCCTCGACGGGAGAAATCCGGTTCCGGTTTTTTTTGTTGCTGAAAGTTTTTCGTATCTTTGTCTCTCAAAACAGTTCGGCGATCCGTGCAAAAAAGAGAGTTTTCATAGATGGCCAACTGGTTCGTGTGTCGGATTATTTCAAAAAGAGAGGCAGAGTATGGCTACCATAAAATGTATCGGGATCCTTACTTCCGGTGGCGATGCGCCGGGAATGAATGCGGCTATCCGAGCCGTAACCCGAAGGGCGATTTACAGTGGATACCGGGTAAAGGGAATTTTACGCGGGTACAAAGGGCTCGTGGCCGATGAGATCATCGATTTGCAGTCGGATTCCGTCAGCAACATTATCCAACAGGGTGGAACCATGCTCAAAACGGCGCGATGCGAGGAGTTTATGACCGAGCAGGGGCGTCGTGCGGCCTACGAGACCATGAAAAAACAGGGAATTGATGCCCTTGTGGTGATCGGAGGTGACGGATCACTGACCGGAGCTTCGATCTTTGCGCAGGAGTTCGACGTGCCGATCGTCGGCTTGCCCGGTACGATCGACAACGACCTGGGCGGGACCGATACGACCATCGGTTACGATACGGCTCTCAATACGATCATCGAGGCGGTCGATAAGTTACGCGATACGGCGACCAGCCACGAGCGTCTCTTCTTTGTCGAGGTAATGGGTCATACGGCTGGGTATTTGGCTCTCAACAGCGCCATCGCCTCCGGTGCCGAGGCGGCCATCATCCCCGAAATGCATACGGATGTCGATCAGTTGGGTCAATTGATCAATCAAGGATTCCGTAAAAGCAAGAATTCTGCCATTGTATTGGTGGCCGAAAATCCTCAAACGGGGGGTGCTATGGCCTTGGCTGAGCGCGTGAAGCAAGAGTTTCCGCAATACGAAGCACGGGTGACTATTTTGGGGCATATCCAGCGAGGCGGATCTCCGACGGCTATCGACCGTATTCTGGCATCTCGGTTGGGGGCGGCTGCCATCGGAGCCTTGCTCGAAGGGCAACGCAACGTGATGATGGGTATGCGCAATGGACAAATCGTCTACGTTCCCTTCTCGCGCGCTATCAACCATCATGAAAAGTCGATCGATACTGGCGACGAAGATTTGGTTCGTATACTTTCAATTTAACATACTTTTCGGAACAATCTCAATTTAATGGAACGCGTAATAGGAATAGGGAACGCGCTGACCGATATGTTGGTCAACCTGAACTCCGACAATGTACTCGAAACGTTCAATCTGCCCAAAGGGTCGATGAATCTGGTAGATACGAATTTGCAAACCGAAATATCGAAATCGGTAGCCGGTTTGCCTTATTCGCTCTCTCTCGGCGGCTCGGCCGGTAATACGATCCGTGCCATGGCACGGTTGGGTTGCCGTGTCGGGTTTATCGGTAAAGTCGGGACGGATAAGACGGGAGATTTTTTCGTACAGGCTCTTGAAAATCTGGGAATCGAACCTTTTATTTTCCGCGGGAAGGAGCGGTCGGGACGATGCGTGTCGCTTATTTCGCCCGATGGCGAGCGTACGATGGTGACGTTCCTCGGTGCCGCGTTGGAAATGACGGCCGAAGAGGTCACTCCCGATATATTCAAAGGGTATGACTGCCTTTACATCGAGGGATACCTGGTGCAGGATCATGCATTGATTTTGGGTGCGGTCCGGACTGCAAAGGCATGTGGCCTGAAGGTGGCGATCGACTTGGCAAGTTTCAATGTGGTGGAGTCCAATCTCGAGTTCCTGCGTTCACTTGTACAGGACTATGTGGATATTGTCTTTGCCAACGAAGACGAGGCGCGTGCCTTTACGGGTGAGGCGGAGCCGGTCAATGCCCTACAGATGCTTTCGGAGTTGTGCGAACTGGCGATCGTGAAGATCGGTATGAAGGGAGCTTTGATCAAGCAGGGACCGGAGGTGGTGCACGTCGGTATCATGGCGGCAGCCAAACGGGTCGATACGACCGGTGCCGGTGACCTGTATGCAGCCGGATTCCTTTCGGGCCTTTGCGAAGGCTTGACCCTGCGCCAGTGTGGTACGATCGGTGCCATTGCGGCGGGAAAGGTGATCGAGGTAGTCGGCACGACCTTCAGCGAGGAGGCATGGCAGGATGCTTTCCGCCTCGTGGAGAAGGTGCGTAATGAGAAGTATCTTTTCTAAGAGGAGAACAATAATAAGGGAGGGTGGCTCAAACAGAGTCACCCTCTTTTTGTCTTTATCATGCCGCAGGTGATCTGGTAGCGCATCAGCAACAGATAGCGGGCTTTGGCCGGAGTGAGTCGGAGGAGAAATCCGAGGCTCAGGAGGAGGGTTGCCCCCCATTTGACTGCCTCCCCGAGCAATAGTTGCGGATAGCGGTTTCGTTTGGCGGCACGAAGCCGTTGGGTGCGTCCGATCTGCCGGCACAGGTTGCTGAAATACTCTTTGGTTGTCTTTCGCGGTGGAATGATGTGCCACATGATTGCCGAGGGGACATAATAGCAGCGAGTGCCGGCCGCATTCAGCCGCTCGAAAAGGTCGCTCTCCTCGCCTCCGATCAGATTCTCTCCCGTGCGCCCGAGATTCGGGTCGAAAGTCCCGTACTGTTCGATGATGCTTTTTCGCAGGGCCATATTGCCGCCGCCGGGAATTCGTCCTGCGGGGAAGAGCCGGATCTGACTACCCAGGTCGATCGGATTGGCGATCGGACGTTCGGTATAGCGCGAAATCCATTTCGGTCGCCCTGCCGGATATTCGGCGATGATGGCTCCGCCGGCCGAGGCGGCATCCGGATAACGGTCGAAGAGATCGACGTACGAGGAGATGAACTGCTCGTTGATACGTTCGTCATCGTCGATGATGGCGATGTACTCGCCCCGGCTCTCCTCGATTCCCCGATTGCGGGCATAGGAGAGTCCCTGTTTTGTCTCGGTAACGATCCTGAGATTTACCTGCGGATGTTTCGCGGCGAATGCCTCGAACCGGGCGAGGGTGTCGTCCTGTGAGTTGTTGTTGACGACGATGCACTCCCACTGGTCGGCCGGGAGATCCTGACGGACGACCGAACGGAGTGCTTCGATCAGGGCTGCGGAGCGGTTGTAGGTAGCTATGATGAGCGAAAGACGAATCATAGAGCAAAGGTAATAAAGATAACGGGATTCCGCCTCTTAATATTTTCTTAATCGTATTATCACCTTTACGAAAAGGGAGGCCGGTACTTTTGGGGCGTTAAAAATGATAACCCTTATTGTTTATCTTTATGAGAAAATTTTTACTCCTGTTTCTTTTTACGGCCTTTGTCCAGAGCCTGATGGCACAGAACGGAGGTTTGATTTCAGGTACGGTTGCCGAGGATAGCTCGAAACGTACGTTGCCCGGAGCGCTGTTGACACTCGACAAACTGAATCGTTACACGGTTTCGGACAAGAACGGTTATTTCGAGTTTCTGAATGTTCCGGCCGGAGATTATGAGGTTTCGGTCTCCTATATCGGATATTGCACCGAGGCGCAGCAGGTGACGGTAACGGTCGGCGAGAATACGAAGATCGCTTTCGAGATGGTCGAGGATGTTCAGGTGCTCGGCGAGGTTGTCGTGATGGGCGATATGACCCGTGGTCAGGCCAAAGCGCTCAACCAGCAGAAAACCAATCGGAATATTACCAACGTGATCTCGTCGGACCAGGTGGGACGTTTCCCCGATGCGAATATCGGAGATGCCTTGAAGCGTGTGCCGGGTATCACGATGCAGAACGACCAGGGCGAGGCGCGCAATATCATCGTCCGTGGTTTGGCCTCCGAACTCAACTCCGTAACGTAGAACGGTAACCGCATCCCGTCGGCCGAGGGCGACAACCGCAAGGTGCAGATGGACCTGATCCCTTCGGATATGATTCAGACGATTCAGGTCAACAAGACCCTTACGCCCGATATGGATGGCGATGCCATCGGTGGTTCGGTCGATCTGGTGACGCGGGCGGCTTCGGGCGGTCAGCGTATCTCGATCACGGCCTATGGCGGTTACAACCCGATTCGTACGGGAGCTACGGGAGCCGGATCGTTCGTCTATTCGAACCGCTTTGCCAAGGAGAAGGTAGGTATTGTCCTTTCGGCCTCCTATATGAACAAGGACTACGGTTCCGACAATATCGAAGGAACGTGGGCGCAGGACGATGACGGGAACGTTTACCTCGAAGAGATGGATGTCCGTAAATATGACGTGCAGCGTATTCGCCGCAGTATCGCCCTGAATACGGACTGGAAGATCAACGACAACAATACGATCGCTTTCGATGCCATGTACAACTGGCGCGATGACCGTGAGAACCGTTATCGTACGACCTATCAGGATATGGAGCCCGTATATGGTCCTACCGGAGAGATTGTCGGTTATACCGGAGGTATCTCCCGCGAAACGAAGGGCGGTATCGACAATAATCGCAATAAGAACCGTCGTCTTGAGGACCAGCGTGTCCAGAGCTATGCCTTGACCGGAACGCACCTGATCTCTCCGAAATTCGACCTGGATTGGAATATCAGTTATGCAAAGGCCAGCGAGGACCGTCCCCACGAGCGTTATATCGAGTATGTGCAGGAGGATCTTTCGATGACGCAGGACCTTTCGAATACCTACAAGCCATACGTGGTGGCTCCGGATCAGGATCCTTCGCTGTTCGTATTCGACAAACTGACCGAGCAGCACGACTATACCGAAGAGGATGAATATGCAGCCAAGATCAATGCCCGTGTACCGCTCAGTACCATTGCCGGTCAGAAGGGACGTCTGCACTTCGGTCTGCGTGCCCGTGTCAAGAGCAAGGAGCGCAATAACAACTTCTATGAGTATACGCCGCTGGCCGGTCTGCCCAATCTGAGTGGAATGAATACGGTAACCTATAACGACCATCTGATTCAGGGTCCTCAATATGTGCCGGGAACCTTCGTGTCGAACAAATGGTTGGGAAATGTGAACCTCTACAACAGCGCGGAGTTCGAGGCCGAGGCTGACCCGTCGGAGTATCTGGTCAGCAACTACAAGGCCAACGAGCAGATCTATGCCGGTTACCTGCGTTGGGACCAGAATATTACGACAGACCTGATGTTTATCGTCGGTGCGCGTGTCGAGCATACCCATGTCGATTACCAGGGAGCCTACTCGCTCAACGAAGACTACGACAATACGGGTATGAACAAGATGGATAACAGCTATACGAACGTGTTGCCCAGTGCTACGTTTGTGTGGAATGCCAATAAGAACATTGTGCTGCGTGCCGCCTTCTCCACGGCGCTCGCCCGTCCGAACTACTATACGCTGGTGCCGTTTGCCGATGTGAAGAACGAGGATCGCGAGATCCAGTCCGGTAATCCGAACCTGAAGGCTACCTACTCCTATAATGCCGACCTGATCGGTGAGTATTACTTCAAGTCGGTCGGTATCTTCTCGGCCGGACTCTTCTATAAGAATTTGAACAACTTTATCTATAACTACCTGGATTCCAACTATACGACCGAGAAGTTCGCTGCCGATTTCCCCGATCTGCCCAACCCGATTCCGGTCGGTGAGCAGTGGGAGATGGTGCGCCCCCTGAACGGTGACAATGTCGATCTGTTCGGTTTCGAGGTGTCGCTGCAGCGTAAACTCGATTTCTTCAATTCGAAATTCCTGAGCAATTTCAACGTGATGCTCAACTACACCTATACCTATTCGAAGACGCACGGCGTTTATAACGAGGATGGCGAGGAGCGCAACGACGTGGAATTGCCGGGTACCGCCCCGCATATGTTCAACGCTTCGCTGGCTTGGGAGAACAGCCGCTTCTCGGTTCGCCTTTCGCTCAACTATACGGGAGGTTATATCGATGAGGTCGGAGGCGACTTGTTCGAGGACCGCTACTACGATCGTCAGCTCTTCCTCGATGCCAACGCATCGTACCGCTTCGGCAAGGGATTCCGTATCTTCCTGGAGGCAAATAACCTGACGAATCAGCCGTTGCGCTACTATCAGGGAATTCGCAGCCGCATGGCGCAGCTGGAGTACTATCAGGGATCCTTCAACCTGGGTGTCAAGTGGGATTTCTAAACCGCGAAAGTAAAATAATGATCTAATAGATTTTTTGTTATGAAGATGTTGAAAATAGCTTTACCCGTAATGTTGTTGGGCGCAGTCAGTTTGACTTCGTGCCAACAACCCCAAAAGCAGGAACCGGTCGAGGTTTCCTATGAACAACTCGACTCATTGTTGGATGACCACTTCAACTTCATTGTGGCCAATGACCTGGGACGGAACGGTTACTACGATCAGAAACCGATTGCAGAGCGCATGGGCGAACTGGCCGAGAACACCGATATTGAGTTTGTGGTAGCTGCCGGTGATGTTCACCACTTCGAAGGAGTTGCCAGCGTTGAGGATCCGCTTTGGATGACCAATTATGAGTTGATTTACAGCCATCCGGAGTTGATGATCGACTGGCTCCCGGTCATGGGTAACCACGAGTATCGTGGAAATACGCAGGCTGTTCTCGATTATGGGAAAGTAAGCCGTCGGTGGAGTATGCCGGGACGCTACTATGCCAAGTCGTTCGAGCTGGATGGCGGTGCTTCGCTCAAATTGATCTTTATCGATACGACTCCGTTGATCGACAAGTATCATGAGGAGGCCGATGAGTCCTATCCCGATGTTGCCGAACAGTCTATCGAGGAGCAGCTCCACTGGTTGGATTCCGTCCTGTGTGCCTCGAATGAGACCTGGAAGGTCGTTGTCGGACACCATCCGGTCTATGCCCAGACTCCGAAAGACGAGATCGAGCGGGAGAATATGCAGCAGCGGGTCGATCCTCTGCTTCGTAAATACGGGGTCGATCTCTATGTGTGCGGCCATATTCACAACTTCCAGCACATCAAGCCGGGTGACGGTACGATCGACTACGTGGTGAATACGTCCGGTTCGCTCAGCCGTGAGGTCTCTCCCATAGACGGTACGGTCTTCTGCAGTTCGGAGACGGGTTTCTCGGTTGTCTCCGCCTCGGATAAGGAACTGAAACTTTATATGCTGGATAAGGATTGCAATATCCTGCATACGGTGGATTGTAAGAAGTAAGGCGAGATTGATTGGGTTTGTCAGGTCCGGTGCAGTATCTTGTACTGGACCTTTTTATTGATTCGTTATCAAAAAAATAACTATATTTGCATTGTCTAATTATTAATAAATGACGTTGCCGAGATCGCTTATGGCTTGACGGGTATATTGAGACATAAAATATTATAAAAAGCGTTAGCTTTTATTCTGGTTTCTGAAACTACCACTTTTAGAGCACCCAAGAGTAAAGCGTAAACGCTCACGGTAACGTGGGCTTTACTCGTTTATCTGGGTGCAAAGGTTGTGGTAGACCTCAGAAACCGATAAAAGGTATTGTCCCACGTCTTTTTTTTGAAGTATAACCAAAATTCCGCTGGGGGACGGGTGGAATCAGTTTATATCATGAAAAATAACCTGTTAATTATTCTGACATTTGCGTTAGCAACAATGTTGTCCGGCTGTAACAAGGAAGAGGCCGGAGGCCCGGAGGGTGGAGGAACATTCGTCCCGCCAACGCAGGATGAACTTACACAAAATGCTTATGCCGATAATGAGAGTACAGGCGAGGGCTTTTCGTTTACGACCGATGCTCCATGGGAGGCAGCCGTAGAGGAGGTGGCTGCATCTGCACAGGCACCCTCGGCTACCCGCGCTTCGGGGAACAGTGTCGTGTGGCTGAAACTCTTCAATGGCGACGAGGAGGTGTATAGTGGAGAGGCCGGAACGATTACACTCCGTATCGAGATCGAACAGAACTATACGGGAGAACGACGCGAGGCCACGATTACGATTACTTCGGGGAACAACACCTTTACCATCACGGTAATTCAGGAAGGGACCAAGGAGGATGGCAGTGAAAATGAGCCTCCGGTTAAGGTGACGAAGATCACTTTGGACAAAACCGAACTTACGCTCGCAGTAGGAGAGAAGGCAACCTTGACAGCTACGGTAGAGCCTGAAGATGCAACGATCAAAACGGTCGTATGGTCAAGCAGTAATTCCGAGATTGTGGCTGTAGATCCGGTCAGTGGTGAGATTTCTGCAGTAGCAGCGGGAACGGCAACCGTTACGGCGACCTCTTCCTCGAACAAGGAGGTCTCGGCATCCTGCGCGATAACCGTTGAAAATAACGAGCCGGTTGCACCTAAAGCATTGGTGAGCCGTATCGAGCGTGCGATAACATACTGGGATCAGCTTCCTGAGTCGGAATATGATGAAGAAGAGGCAACCTTTACGTTTGAATATGACGACCAGGATCGCATTTCGTCCTACACGGTTGATATTTTCCCCACGAATGATCTGCAACGAGCGTCTCAGCTTGTCAGCTCAATCGACTACTCCTCTGCGGATCGTCTCCGCATCGAGGATCGTTGGTCTGATACCGGAACGGAAACCTATGAGGCGTTGCTCAATGAGAAGGGATATGTTATGCAGTGCGATTCATATCTCTATACCCACGATGCAGGCAATGAAATCTACACCTTCAGTTTGGAATACGACAACGAGGAGCGTCTTTCGCGTGTTGCCTACTCGTTCTATTGGAATACGTTTGTCTATAAGGATGGCGTGTTGTCGGGAGGTGTCTACTACGATGGTGTAGAGGAGTATGAATCTTCCGGTTTCGAGCAGTGCTTCGGTCAGATTCCGAATGACAAATCAAATCTGGATATTAACCTGCTCTCTATGCCCAGCCTCCTGTCTGAAGAGCCTGAGTCCGGCGATGTGCCGGGACGTCTGGGCCGTTTGGCATTCCTGCGCTTTGTGGGCCTTGGCTCGGACCGTTGCATGAGTATGTTTGTAGGCGGAGTTGATGAGGATGAGCCTTCTGTTGATATAACAGGAGGCTGGCCTGAGCCGAATGTGACGGTTCATTATAGCTACGAAGAGTATACATATGCTGAAGATGCGATGCCTGCCATAGATTATACGCTCAATGAGGATGGCACGGTTGCTTCGTTTACGGCACATTTGACTATGGTTAAAGTCCAACACGAATATGATGTCGTGTCGAGTGGAGAGCTCTATTTCCCCGGTCACCCGGATGGCGGATATAAGTACGAGATCAAGAATAAGAAAGATACTGAATTAGCTCGAGGTGTCAATCAGATCGTTTACACGTTTACTTATCGTTAATCGTGTCGACAGAAAGTAACCCAGTCAGTAAGTCAATCTGACTTACTGACTGGGTTTTATTAAGGTCAAATATAAACTGGATGCGATGTAAAACAAAGACCCCAATAGTTAAACGACTATTGGGGTCTTTTGTGTACCCGGAGCCGGGGTCGAACCGGCACGGTACTGCTACCATTGGTGTTTGAGACCAACGCGTCTACCGATTCCGCCATCCGGGCAAATTTTGAGCGGTTAGCGGTGCAAAATTAATTCTTTTGTCTGGGAATCCAAACTTTTTCATAAAAAAAACTTCGGGGCGCATCATAAGCTCTCTTTCTGTTTGAAGTGAGCTGTAAGTTTTGCCGCTTTGGCCGGCCCGATCAGGGCGGCAAGCTCTTCCGTCGGTGCAGTTCGAATCTTGTCTACGGTCCGGAAGTGTTGCAGAAGGGTCTCGATCGTTTTGGATCCGATTCCTTCGATGTCTTCCAGCTCGCTGTGAATAAATGTTTTGCTTCGTTTTTGGCGGTGGAATGTGATTGCAAATCGGTGCACCTCTTCCTGAATACGTGTCAGGAAGTGGAAGAGTGGTGATGTGGGGCGGATTCCGACCAGACGGGGAGGAAACCCGCAGAGCAGTTCCGAGGTGCGATGACGGTCGTTTTTGGCCAGCCCGGCAATCGGGATGCTCAAGCCGAGCTCTCCCAGTACTTCGTGTATTGCACCCATCTGCCCTTTGCCACCATCGGCGATAATCAGATCCGGCAACTCGGACCCCTCCTCCTGCAGGCGGCTGTAACGGCGGTGGACGATCTCGCGCATCGAAGCGTAATCATCCGCTCCGACGACAGTTTTGATATTGAAGTGGCGATACTCCTTGCGCGAAGGTTTCCCGTCGCGGAATACGACACACGAGGCCACCGGATTCGATCCCTGCAGGTTCGAGTTGTCGAAACATTCGATGTGGCGGGGCGGATGCTCCAAGTGCAACTCCTGCTGTAGGGCCGTCAGCAATCGGTCGGCGTGCCGTTCGGGATTCTTGATCTCGAGGTTTTTCAACTGCTCGGCCCGATAGATACGGGCACTTTTAAGAGAAAATTCCAGCAAATCCAGCTTCTCGCCCCGTTTGGGTACCGTGAAGACCACTTTGTCGAAGAGCAGTGCGGCAGAAGGGAGAAAGGGAACGATCACCTCTTTGGCCAGATGGCCGGCGATCGTTTCGACAACGTGTTGGATGGCCAGTGAGAGCATTTGTGCAGGGTCGGTATCCACGCCTGTCGACAAACGGATGGTGTAGACTCCGACGACCGATCCGTGTCTGATACGCAGGAAGTTGCAGTAGGCAACCTCGTCGTCTTCCAGCAGGGAGAAGACATCGACATCCGTAATATGGGCGCTGACGATAACCGATTTGCTTGAGTAGTTATCCAGAGCGTCGATGCGTGATTTGTAGCGTTGAGCCATTTCGAAACGCAGCGCAGCGGCGGCACGCTCCATCTCTTGAATCAGATAGGTACGCACCGGGCGCAAGTCCCCTTTCAGGATCGCGGTGGTCATCTGGATCAACTCCCCGTACTCCTGTTCGCTCTGGGCCCCGATACAGGGCCCTTTGCAATTGCCCAGGTGATATTGCAGACAGACTGAATAGCGCCCTTTGGCGATCGCTTCCGGGGTGAGGTTGAGAGCGCAGGTCCGCAGAGGGATCACTTCGCGGATGAATTCCAGAATCGAATGCTGCATCATGACCGATCCGTATGGTCCGAAATATTGCGAACCGTCGCGGTTTACGATGCGAGTGGATTGCACGCGCGGGAAGGGTTCGTGCCGAACTACGATCCAGGGGTAGGTTTTGTCGTCCTTGAGCAGAATGTTGTAGCGGGGCTGGAGCGTCTTGATCAGCGAGTTCTCCAGCAACAGGGCATCGGTCTCCGTATCGACTACGATGTGGCGGATGGCGACGATGTGGCGCACCATTACCTGTACTTTGGCACTGTGCTCACGGTTCTGCATGAAATAGGACGAAACGCGCTTGCGCAGACTTTTGGCTTTGCCTACGTAGATTACCGTGCCGTTTTTGTCCAGGAATTGATAAACGCCCGGTTTCAGCGGCAGCAGGGAGACTTGCTCTTTCAGTCCGTATCTCTCTATGTTGTCCATTGTGACAAAAGTAACAATTTTTTAACAAACGTTTTTTATCCTGCCTCGAATAGCTCTGCGGGCGATGGGGAAGGGGTGAAAATAATCCTTTTGTCGGGATGATTTTGCTTTTTTGTTTTTGCAAAGGCTTTTGCTTATATTTGCATCATCAATAATTAACCCTTTTTTATGAAAAAAATATTATTTGCACTGTGTGTTGTCGCGTGCTCGGTCGGATGCATCGACGACGATTACGATTTAACCCGGATCGACTCCTCCGATATCACGATCGGGACGGAGGAGAGCCGGTTTGTGATACCATTGGCGACGATTTATGTCGGTATGGCCGAGTTGCAAAACAACGGGGCCGATATTCAGGCTATTTTCGATGAGGTGGAGATATGGACGCCCACGACGCTCCCCGGGAATGCGACGTACGTCGATATGGTAAAGTTGACCGACGGGAGTGAATATCTCGATCTGTTGCTTTCGTCGCTGATCGATGAAATGTTGCAGCCCGAGTCGAAGAAACTGGATGAGATTGTCGATCTGATTTGGGATACGCCCGCTTATCGCGACTATTTCTCTTCGGAGCTGCCGACTGCCGGGGAGGAGACCTTCAAAACGACTTTTAAACTCTCTTTCGGCAAGGATGACCAGGTGGGTGAGGCGCTGCGGGAAGGTTCCCGGACTTTGGCGCGCGAATACCTTTTCAGTATTCAACTGGAGCCTGTTTACTATCAGGCGGCTTTAAATCTCAGTGGCGATGTGATTTCGATGTTGACCGATAATCTTGACGACGAAAGTGTGGCCGATCCTAAAAATGCGCTTTATCTGTATGGCGAAGTGATGTGCGATCTGGCCGTCAGTTTCCAGATCTCGGTCTTGTTTGAGAGCGCCGGGGTGACGGTTCCCGCTTTCGATATCGAGCGTAATGTGGAGACGGATATTCCCAAGACCCGTTTTTTTGCGGAGGAGGCCGTGCGGATGATCGACGATTTCCGTGTTCGGGTAGACTATTTGCCGTTGCGGTATTATCCGGGAATCGGATTCCAGCCCGGACAAAACATTCGGATGGCGCTACGACTTGAAAAAACTGGATCTCTCACTTTCAAATAACAGCATACACCCATGAAGAAAATTATTGCTATTTTTATTTCTCTTGCGGTGTTTGCCGTATGTTCGGTCTCCGCACAAACCCAGACTGCCTATTTTATGGAGGGATCGACCTTCCGTACCCAACTCAATCCGGCATTCGCTCCTACGCGCGGTTATGTCAATATCCCCGTGTTGGGTGGCATTCAGTTCAATACGACAGGCAATCTTTCGTTGGGCAGCATCTTCTATCCGCGCAACGGGAGCCTGGTGCCCCTTTTTGACAAGAACGTTTCGGCCCATGAGGCTTTGAGCGGATTGCGTTCGAAAAACGTTTTTGCGACCGATGCGCGGATCAACCTGATCGGATTCGGTGCCTTCCGGGGAGATCATAAGTCGTTCTGGTCGTTCGAGTTGAATACCCGTGTCGAGGCGGAGACCAGTATCCCGTACAACCTGGTTGAGTTCGTCAAGACCGGAGCCCATCAATTGAACACGGGTGACATTGCCGTTTCTGCACAATCCTATATCGAGGCGGCATTCGGCTATTCGTTTCAATTAACCGACAAGATCTACTTCGGAGCGCGTGCCAAGTTCCTGGTAGGGGCCGGTCGGGCGCGTATGTCCGTCGATAGACTCGATGTTCGCTTGATGGAAGATGTCTGGAGCGTCGATGCGCAGGGATCACTCGAAACCTCGGGCCTGTATATGACTCCCGATGTACGGGAGAATGGGACGGAGTATTATGGATTCGATAATATGAATATGTCCTATAAAGGACCGGCTGGATACGGTTTTGCGGTCGATCTCGGTGCAACATATGATGTACTCCCCGAGTTGCAGGTATCGTTGGCCGTCAATGATCTGGGTTTTATCTCCTGGAGTAAGGGGACCACGAGCAGGGGACAGATGACCAAGAGCCAGTCGTTCAGTGGGGTAGATATTATTGATGGCGAGGTGTCGGAGGTGGAGTTCGATTTCGGGGAGTTGGAGTTCGACAAGGTCGATCCCAGGTCGAAGACCGAGATGCTCCGTGCTTCGATCAATGCGGGTGGTGAGTACAAGGTTTGGCGTCGCAAGATCGGGTTGGGACTGCTTTATAACTGCCGTATTTGGGATACGCGTGCGTTTCACAACATCACCGCTTCGGTCAACTTTACCCCAATCGAGTGGTTCACCTTTACCGGGAGCTATTCGTTCCTGAACAACCGTGGACACGGGGTGGGATTCGCCCTGAATGCCTGCCCGAGCTGGATCAACTTTTTTGTGGCTACCGACATTCTGCTGGGAGAGCATACGCCGCAATTCCTGCCGGTACACGCTTCGTCGATGAACGTAACGGTCGGGATCGGTGTGCCGATCGGCAAGCGCAGCCATCGATCTCCCGTTTATGACAATTACTATGAATAAAAAGAAGCCTGCTGAAATTCGGCAGGCTTCTCTTTTTATTAGTGTGTCTGTCCGTAACAGAGGCAATCGACCGGAATGTCGTGTGGATCGACCGGAATTTCGTCCGTCACCTGATGGGGATAGCATACACCGGCCTTGAAGGCGTGGAATCCAGGTTGGGACATATATTTGTCGTAGAAACCCTTACCGCGTCCGAGACGCATCCCTGCGGGTGAAAAGGCGACACCCGGTACGACGATCAGGTCGATCTTGCCCGGAGTGCATAGATCCGTGGGATTCGGTTCCAGAATGCCGAACGAGCCGTCGCTCATCGTGGCCGGGTTGTAGGTGTAGAACTGCATGATATCCCCCTCGACACGAGGAACGACCACCTGTTTCTCCCGACTCCATCGTTCGAGCGCCTCGCTCGTCGAGGGCTCGTCCCGCAGCGAGGAGAAAAAGGCTACGATCTGAGCTGCTTTGAAGGCCGGCAGGTTTTCGACCTCCCGGAAGATCCGCTCCGAAATCCGGATGCGCTCTTCAGGTGCGACAGCCACGTTGAGACTTTTCATCCGTTTTCTTATCTGTGCTTTGTCCATGTAGTGAAACGTTTAATTTTTACGTGAATTTTCGGTTTGTTTTGGGTTGTTATTCCGCAAACAATCGCTATCTTTGCCGGAGATGGTGCGCGTTTTGGACAAATTGGAGCGTAACCTTGCATTTGTCGCGGGCTTCTCGCTATCTTTATGGAATAGCAACCAAATTTTTAACAAAAATACACAAATCTAAAAAAACTATGGGCAGTTTTCTAACTAATTCTTCTGTCGGCAAGAAGTTGGTGATGAGTGTCACGGGATGTTTTCTGGTGCTCTTTCTCATCTTCCATATGTCGATGAACATCGTGGCGATCATCTCTCCGGAAGGGTACAACATGATCTGTGCATTCCTGGGTGCCAACTGGTATGCGCTGGTCGGTACGGTCGTTTTGGCGGCCGGTGTCGCTATCCATTTCATTTTTGCACTGATCCTGACGATCAACAACTATCGGGCCCGCGGTTCGCAGCGCTATGCCGTAACCGTGAAAGAGAAGGGTGTCGATTGGGCCTCGAAAAACATGTTGGCGCTGGGTTGGATCATCCTCTGCGGTTTGGGACTCCACCTGTTCAACTTCTGGGCGAAGATGCAGCTGGTCGAGATCCTCGGCGGTCATGAGAACTCGCTCGGACTCTCTCCGGTAGACGGTGCCGCACTGATCCAGTACACCTTCTCGCAGTGGTATTATGTGGTGCTCTATCTGATCTGGCTCTTCGCGCTGTGGTTCCACCTGACGCACGGCGTTTGGTCGATGTTCCAGACGGTAGGTTGGGCCAACAACATCTGGTATCCGCGTCTGAAATGCATCGCCAATATCGTGGCAACCATTCTGTTCCTGGGCTTTGCTGTGGTTGTGGTATTCTATTTCTTCCAGCAGTTTTGCCCCCTCTGCGCCTAACATCTTACGTTGAATTATAAAAATACACAGATATGGCTTTCAAATTAGATTCTAAAATTCCTGCCGGGGAACTCGCCCAGAAATGGAGCAACCACAAGGCAGCGATCAAGGTAGTGAGCCCTGCCAACAAACGTAAACTCGATATTATCGTCATCGGTACCGGTTTGGGCGGTGCCTCCGCAGCTGCTTCGCTCGGCGAGTTGGGTTACAACGTAAAGGTATTCTGTATCCAGGACTCCCCGCGTCGTGCGCACTCGATCGCAGCGCAGGGCGGTATCAATGCAGCCAAGAACTATCAGAACGATAACGACTCCGTTTATCGTCTCTTCTACGATACGATCAAAGGTGGCGACTATCGTGCCCGTGAGGCGAACGTATATCGTCTGGCCGAAGTCTCGAACCTGATTATCGACCAGTGCGTCGCTCAGGGTGTGCCTTTCGCCCGTGAGTACGGCGGTCTGCTGGCCAACCGTTCGTTCGGTGGTGCACAGGTTTCGCGTACGTTCTATGCCCGCGGTCAAACGGGACAGCAGCTGTTGCTGGGTGCTTATGCAGCCCTGAACAAGGAGATCGCCCGCGGTTCGGTGAAGAGCTATCCCCGTCATGAGATGCTCGATATCGTTATCGAGGATGGCGAGGCTCGCGGTATCATCGCCCGCAACCTGGTAACGGGTCAGTTGGAGCGCTTCGGTGCACACGCCGTTGTTATCGCATCGGGCGGTTACGGTAACGTCTTCTTCCTCTCGACGAACGCCATGGCATCGAACGGTTCGGCCGCTTTCCAGTGCTACCGCAAGGGTGCCGGCTTTGCCAACCCCTGCTTTACGCAGATCCACCCGACCTGTATCCCGGTACACGGAGACCAGCAGTCGAAACTGACCCTGATGTCCGAGTCGTTGCGTAACGATGGCCGTATCTGGGTTCCGAAGAAACTCGAGGATGTGAAAGCCCTTCGTGCGGGAACCAAGAAACCGTCGGATATCGCAGAGGAGGATCGTGACTACTACCTGGAGCGCCGTTATCCGGCCTTCGGTAACCTCGTACCGCGTGACGTGGCTTCGCGTGCCGCCAAGGAGCGTTGCGATGCCGGTTACGGTGTGAACGAGACCGGTCTGGCCGTATTCCTGGACTTCAAGACGGCTATCGAGCGTCTGGGCAAACACGTTATCGAGGAGCGTTACGGCAACCTGTTCGATATGTATGAGGAGATCACCGACGTGAATCCCTACGAGCAGCCGATGCAGATCTTCCCGGCCGTACACTATACGATGGGTGGTCTGTGGGTTGACTACAACCTGATGACGACGATCCCCGGTCTGTATGCAATCGGTGAGGCAAACTTCTCGGATCACGGTGCAAACCGTCTGGGTGCTTCGGCACTGATGCAGGGTCTGGCCGACGGATATTTCGTACTGCCCTATACGATCGGCGACTACCTGTCGCACAAGATCCAGGCTCCGAAGGTGAAGACCGATACGAAAGCCTTCGACGAGGCAGAGAAGGGTGTGAAGGAGAAGATCGCCAAGTTGATGGCCATCAACGGAAAACAGTCCGTAGACGATATTCACAAGAAACTCGGCCACATCATGTGGGAGAACGTGGGTATGGCCCGTACGAAGGAGTCGCTTGAAAAGGCGATTGTCGAGATTCAGGCACTGCGCAAGGAGTTCTGGAAGGATGTGAAGGTCGTAGGTAAGGCTGACGATTTCAACGTTGAGTTGGAGAAGGCGATCCGTTTGGCTGACTTCCTGGAGCTGGGCGAGCTGATGGCCCGCGACGCATTGCACCGTGAGGAGTCCTGCGGTGGTCACTTCCGCGTTGAGCACCAGACCGAGGAGGGCGAGGCGAAGCGTGATGACGAAAACTTCGTATATGCCGCCGTATGGGAGTACAAGGGCGAGAACGAGGCTCCGGAGCTGACCAAAGAGCCGCTTAACTTCGAGTTCGTACACCCGGCACAGCGTAACTATAAAGACTAACTTCTGAACGTCGAACTTTAATCATCAATTTGAAACTATGAATTTCACATTAAAGATATGGCGCCAGAAGGACGCCAAAGTAAAAGGAGGTTTCGAAACCTACCGGGTTGAGAACATCTCCGCCGACACCTCGTTCCTCGAGATGTTGGATATTCTGAACAACAACCTGATCCACGAGGGCAAGGAGCCTGTGGCATTCGACCACGACTGCCGCGAGGGTATCTGCGGTATGTGTTCGCTCCACATCGACGGCCGTGCACACGGACCTTCGGATGGTGCAACCACCTGCCAGATCTATATGCGTAAGTTCAAGGACGGCGCAACGATCACGATCGAGCCGTGGCGTTCGGCTGCTTTCCCTGTTATCAAGGACCTGGTAGTAAACCGCAGTGCTTACGATCAGATTCTGCAGGCCGGCGGCTTTATCTCGGTACGTACGAATTCGGTACCCGACGGTAACGCTATTCCGATTCCGAAGGCGGATGCCGACGAGTCGATGGATGCGGCTGCCTGCATCGGTTGCGGTGCTTGTGCCGCTACCTGCAAGAACGGTTCGGCCATGTTGTTCGTCGCTGCACGTGTATCTTCGCTGGCTAAATTGCCGCAGGGCCGTGTAGAGGGTGCTCGTCGTGCCAAGGCGATGGTTGCCAAGATGGACGAGCTCGGTTTCGGTAACTGTACCAACACGGGTGCGTGCCAGGCTGAGTGCCCGAAGAAGATCTCGATTGCACACATCGCACGCCTGAACCGCGAGTTCCTCTCGGCTAAGTTTAAGGACTAAGCGATTACGACAGATAATCAGATAAGGGGAAGGATCGAAATCCTTCCCCTTGTTTTGTAAAGGTAGCTGTGATAAAAAAGAGGTTGTCCCATTCGCGAACAACCTCTTTTTATGAATTGTGCAGGATCGACTATTTTATTCGGGTGAATTCGAAGCCGAGATTCAATCCGTCGAAAGCATTGAGCAGGGTGGTAATGGAGGCTATGCTCTTTGAGAAGCTGGCCGTTTTCGATCCCAGTTCCTGAAGAATCGCCAGGATTTTGTCGGCCGGGAAGAGGATCTGAAGGTCGGCACCGTCGAGGTAGGCAACGCCTTCGATTTTACCCAGCTTCGAGAGCAGTTTTGAGGAGAAGGTCATGGTGAGTGCGTGGGTCTCGTTTTCGAAGGTATAATCCCCTTCGAGGGTGTGGCTGCCAGCCGTCATCGTGAATTTACCCTCTTTGGTGAAGGTACAGTCGCAGCTGCCGGGTTTAAACCCAACCAGCGAATATCCCGTTTCGAGTGCGCTTTGCAGCTTCTCGGTAGCGGCCGATGCGGCAACTTCGGTAAGGGTATTTTCACTTTCGAGTTTGACGGCGGGACGATCATAGCTCCAGGACCCGACCATTCCGTATTCTGTTACTTTGCCTCCGGTGAGTTTGTCGGCAACGGTCGAAGCGGCTCCTTTGAGCGATTCGAGCCAATCCTGCGCCTTGACGTTCGGGGTGAAAAGAGCCAGGGCAGCAATAATCAATAAGTACTTTTTCATGGCTATCTGTTTTTAGATGATTCTCCATAACAAAAATAGTACTTTTTGAAATAAGGTGTCCCCATATAAATGGGAGAACCGGGATCATGGACCTCGGCTCTCTTTTGTCGTTTATTTGGGTTGGATGTATCCTTTCAGGGCCTCCACATACTCTTCGAAGGCATCGATTCCCGTACGGGTGATGCGACAGACGGTGCGGGGCATCTTTCCCCGGAATCCCTTTTCGACCTCGATATAGCCCGCTTTCTGCAACTTGTCGATCTGAACGCTGAGGTTGCCGGCCGTGGCCCCCGTCTGCTCCCGGATGAAGACGAAGTCGGCCTCCTCGACCCCCAGCAGGATCGACATGATGGCCAGCCTCAATTCGGAGTGCAGCAGCGGATTCAGCTCTTTGAACATTGTTTGCGGTTTTGGTGGTTGATGATGTGACCGGGAATGACCATCATCACCAGAAATATCATTGCAAAGATAACCATTTCACCGGATAATAGCATGTTGATCCCTCCGTTTTGTTGCATGGCTGCCAGTTCGGGACTCGAGATTGCGCACTCCAGACAGTAGTCATAGAGCGGGAAGAGCATCGCGAGCGCCATGCCGGCGAATCCGGCGATCGTGTAGATCTTCGAACGGACGACCAGTCCCGTGATGGCCGTGCCGATGGCCATTACAAGGGTGATGAGGCCGTAGAGGTCCGTGCGGCGGAAGAGCCCGTGGAAGAGGCAGAAGGCGAAGATCGGAATCAGCGCCAGGGTGATCGGCAGCCAGACCATCCAGACGATGCGGTCGATCTCCGTGCGCGGTTCCGAGCGTCTCTTTTCGTGAAAGAGCCAGGTCAGCAGGCAGCCGATCACCGGAATGAGAAACCACGTGAGGCTCCAGGCCGAATTGACTCCCGTTATGGCGAATCCGTAATTGAGCAGCGAGATGCCGACGGTCGTGTAGCCCCAGATGAGGAACGGTCGGCCTGCGTTGCGCTCCAGACGGGTGCGTGTGTTTTGGATCATGCGCGAGATCAGCTCTATGCTCTCCCGTGCTTCGAGTTGTTTTTCTTCCATGACGGTCGCAGATTTTAAAGTGAACATGGTCGTTACGCATTCGGATCTTTATCCGTGCGGGTCAGTAGATTGAGGGTTCTTAGAAGCATTCCCGTTCCCCATCCCCCGATGATCCACAGAACCCACCAGTAGTGGGGCATGGTAATCCAGTTGATGAGGGTCAGAAACGTACAGAGGACCGTGAATACTCCCCACTCCCGGAGCAGTATCCGACGCCGTCGAAGGGCTTGGTCGTTTTCTCGAATGATCTCCATCGTATGGTTGTTTTTATAGGTTTGTATGACAAATATAAATTAGTTTATAATACAAACCAAATAAAAAGAGTAAATTTTTTTCATGGCAGCAGGAATATACTTCGTAGACGGGAAGTTGCTATCCGTTCGGGAGGTTTTGGCGGATTACAACAGGATCAGGCTGACGGCCATGATGGCCATACCGGCAACCACGCCATAGATCGATGTATGTGCCTCGCCGTATTCGCGGGCCGCGGGGATCAGTTCGTCGATCGAGATGAAGACCATGATACCGGCGACGGCGGCCAGGATACATCCCATCATGACGGGGGACATGAAGGGCATGAGGATGAAGTAGGCGAGCAGCGCTCCGATCGGTTCAGCCAGACCGGAGAGCATCGAGTATCGAAAGGCTTTCATGCGATTGCCGGTGGCGTAGAAGACCGGAACCGAGACGGCGATACCCTCCGGGATGTTGTGGATGGCGATTGCCACGGCGATGGCGATACCGAGCGTGGGATTTTCAACGGCCGTTGCGAAGGTGGCGATACCTTCGGGAAAGTTGTGGATACCGATTGCCAGGGCGGTCAGCAACCCCATGCGCATCAATCGTGTGTTCTTCGGTTTTGTTTCCATTTCCTCCACCCGGTGAGCCTCGTGGGGGTTTTCGGCCGAGGGAACCAGACGGTCGATGATACCGATCAACAGGATGCCTCCGAAAAAGGCGAGTGTCGTGATTCCCATTCCGGTTTGCTCTCCGTAGGTTGTGCTGATCGCTTCGCGGGCCTGCTGGAATAGCTCGACGAACGAGACATAGATCATTACGCCCCCTGAAAGTCCGAGCGAGAACGAGAGCAGGCGTTTGTTGGTGCGTTTGGCCAGCAGGGCGATCAGACTGCCGATTCCGGTTGCCAGACCGGCACCGAGTGTCAGCAGGAGAGGTAATAACAGCGGATGTTCCATTGTGGACAGAGCTTGTTGAGTCAGAATGGTGTTTCGATGCAAAGATAGGGGGAGGATCAGTTCGCGCCTTCTCTTTCGAGACAAAGATAGAATTTTTTTGGTACGGGCTTGCTCCAAAGAGGGGGCGTATACACATATTTTAGTGAAAATCCCGACAGGAGGGGAGTCTCTTCGGACGAAATTCGCCTGATTCGGGGATGGTCCCGTTGATAAGTTCGTCGAAGTATATCGGTGGAATTTTTTGATCGGATGTTGTTGCCCAAATCGTAAATTATGCTTACCTTTGCAGACAGCTATACAGGAGTTCAATGAGCTGCAAACAGAACATATCCCCGATGACTTTGCACAAGCGGCATCGTCATTTCCAGGGTGATTTGTCTGGATGCGGATCCAATATCGATTCTATTTTTTTAGATTTTTAGGGTGACTTTCCGGTTGCCCTATTTTTTTGCGTACCCGCACTGGAGCGGGTCGGAACGATACGATACGGGCGGAATGAAAACAGTACTGAAAAACGCTAAACTTTATCTGGACGGCCGATTCGTCGAAGGAGATCTGGCCATTGCCGACGGTCGGATCACTGCTGTCGGAGGATCGCTTGCGGCAGGTGAGTCGGATCGGGTGGTCGATCTTTCGGGACGATACGTCGTGCCGGGACTGGTCGATGTACACGTCCATCTGCGTGAGCCGGGATTCTCCTCGAAGGAGACCATCGCAACCGGTACGGCTGCGGCGGCCCATGGCGGATATACGACCGTCTGCCCGATGCCGAACCTGTCCCCGGCTCCCGATACGGTCGAGCACCTGGGAGAGGAGTTGGCCTTGATCCGCCGGGATGCCCGTGTTAAGGTCTTGCCTTACGGTTGTATTACCGTGGGTCAGAAAGGGGAGGGCGAGTTGGTCGATTTTGCGGCTCTGGCTCCGGATGTGGTCGGCTTTTCGGACGATGGCCGTGGGGTGCAGGGCGAAGAGCTGATGCGCGAAGCGATGCGTCGTGCCGCCAAGGTCGGTAAGGCGATCGTAGCCCACTGCGAGGTGAACGAGTTGTTGCGAGGTGGTTATATTCACGACGGTGTTTATTGCCGGGAGCATGGCCATAAGGGAATCTGCTCGGAGAGCGAGTGGCAGCAGGTCGAGCGCGATATCAAGTTGGCGCAGGAGACGGGTTGTCAGTATCATGTCTGCCACGTCTCGACCAAGGAGAGTGTTGAGCTGATCCGCCGGGCAAAGGCAGCCGGTCTGCCCGTGAGCGGCGAGACGGCTCCCCATTACCTGGTGTTGTGCGACGAGGATCTGCAGGAGGACGGACGTTTCAAGATGAATCCTCCGCTGCGCAGCCGGGAGGACCGGCAGGCGTTGCGTGCCGCTGTTGCAGACGGAACAATCGAGGTGATCGCGACGGATCATGCACCTCATACGGCGGAGCAGAAGTCGCGGGGATTGGCCGGAAGCGCTATGGGAATTGTCGGTCTGGAGACCGCCTTCCCGATTCTCTACACCTATCTTGTCAAGCAGGAGCTGCTGACGCTCGAACAGGTGATCGAGCGGATGTCGATCGCCCCGCGCCGTATCTTCTCGCTGGGCGGCGGACTGGCTGTCGGCGAGCCGGCCGATGTGGCGGTGCTCGATCTGGATACGGAGTATGAAATTGATCCGGAGAGTTTCCTTTCGAAGGGGCACAGTACGCCGTTTGCCGGTTGGCGGGTGCAGGGGCGTGTCCTCTGGACGCTGGTGGATGGCCGGACAGCCTGGGCGGCTGAAGAGATCGAACGGCAATTGCGCTAAGTGCAGGGCCGTGGCTGAAAAATACGAGTGAGAAAGTTTACAAATTGCGAAATAACACGACATGAAACCATTTAACAAAAAAATCGTACTGGAGTCCGGACGGGAGTTTCCCGGCTACGGGTTCGGTGCGGACCGGGAGGCGGTCAACGAAATCGTCTTCAACACTTCGATGGTCGGTTACCAGGAGATCCTCTCTGATCCCTCCTATACGGATCAGATGGTCGTGATGACCTATCCGTTGATCGGAAACTATGGTATCACGGATGAGGACTACGAGACCAAGTTCCCGACGCTGGGCGGATTGGTTGTCCGGGAGTACAACGACATCCCGAGCAATTTCCGTTATACAAAAACGCTCGGCGAGGTGTGCGAGGAGTACGGCATTCCCGGTATCTGGGGTGTCGATACCCGTATGCTAACGCGTATCATCCGTGACGAGGGCAGCCAGCGGGTAATTATCACCGATATCGATGTACCGACCGAGGAGGCGTTGCGCCGCCTGAAGGAGACCCCCGTACGGCGCGATGCGGTGGCCCGCGTAAGTTGTCGCAAGCGTTGGTTCTCCCGTACGCCCCACCATCGTTTCGATGTCGTGGCAGTCGATTGCGGTATCAAGCATAATATCATTCGTAAACTCAACGAGAAGGGTTGCAACGTGACGGTTGTCCCTTACGATATAACCGAGGAGGAGATTCTGGCCTTCCGTCCCGACGGCCTGTTCCTGTCGAACGGTCCCGGTGACCCGGCCGATGTGACGCCGGTGATCGAGATGGTGAGGAAGATCCGCGGGAAGCTGCCGATATTCGGTATATGCCTCGGCTACCAGATGATCTCGCTGGCTTATGGGGCCAAGACCTTCAAGATGAAGTTCGGCCACCGCGGCGGTAACCATCCGGTCAAGTGCCTCGAGACGGGCAAGGTGGAGATCACCAGCCAGAACCATAGCTATGCGGTCGATACGGAGTCGCTCAAGGGGACGCGCCTTCAGCTTACCCACGTGAACCTGCTCGACAATACGGCCGAGGGAGTCGAGTGCCGGGAGGACAAGATCTTCTGTGTGCAGTACCACCCCGAAAGTGCGCCGGGTCCGCAGGACAGCACCTATTTGTTCGATAAGTTTATCAAAATGATGGAGGAGAATAAAAATGCCTAAGAGAACCGATATAAAGAAAGTGATGGTGATCGGATCGGGTCCGATCGTGATCGGCCAGGCCGCCGAGTTCGACTATGCGGGTACGCAGGCCTGTCTGGCCCTCAAGGAGGAGGGATATGAGGTGGTTCTGGTGAACTCCAACCCCGCGACCATCCAGACCGATGTGCAGATTGCCGACAAGGTATATATGGAGCCTCTTACGCTCGAATATGTGGCCAAGATCATCCGCTATGAGCGCCCCGATGCCATTGTGCCGGGATTGGGTGGACAGACGGGTCTGAACCTGGCCGTACAACTTGCCAAGAAGGGTGTGCTCAAGGAGTGCCAGGTGGAGATTCTGGGTACTTCGTTCGAGAGTATCGAACAGGCCGAGGACCGCGAACTCTTCAAGGAGCTGTGCCAGTCGCTGGGCGAGCCCGTCCTCCCTTCGATGATCGCAAGCAGTATCGAGGAGGGTGTCGAGGCGGCCGTGAAGATCGGTTATCCGGTGGTATTGCGTCCTGCCTTCACGCTGGGCGGTACCGGTGGCGGTTTCGCCGACAACGAGGAGCAGCTGCGTGAAATGATGCGCAATGCCCTTGCCCTCTCACCCGTACATCAGGTGCTGATCGAGAAGAGTATCAAGGGTTACAAGGAGATCGAGTATGAGGTGATCCGCGACCATAACGATACGGCCATCGCCATCTGTAACATGGAGAATATCGACCCGGTGGGTGTCCATACGGGCGACTCGATCGTGGTGGCGCCGAGCCAGACGCTGACCAACAAGGAGTATCAGTTGTTGCGCGACAGTGCCCTGCGACTGATCCGGGCTCTGAAGATCGAGGGGGGATGTAACGTGCAGTTCGCACTCGACCCGCTCTCGTTCAACTACTACCTGATTGAGGTCAATCCCCGTGTGTCGCGTTCGTCGGCACTTGCCTCGAAGGCGAGCGGTTACCCGATTGCCCGTGTGAGTGCGAAGATTGCCGTCGGTTTGACGCTCGATGAGATTCGCATCGCCAATACGCCGGCCAGCTTCGAGCCTACGTTGGACTATGTGGTGACCAAGATTGCCCGTTTCCCCTTCGATAAGTTCAGCGATGCTTCGAACCAGCTCGGAACGCAGATGAAGGCGACCGGAGAGGTGATGTCCGTAGGCCGTACGATGGAGGAGAGCCTCCTGAAGGCGGTCCGCTCGCTCGAAACGGGCGTATGCCACATCTACCACAAGAAGTTCGACGACTGGAGCATCGACCGGATGCTGAACTATATCAAGGAGGGTACGGACGACCGTCTGTATGCCATCGCCCAGTTGATCCGTCTTGGGGTTGATCTGGTGCTGATCTACAACAGCACGAAGATCGACATGTTCTTCCTCGAGAAGTTCAAGAATATCGTCGAGTTCGAGAAGGTGGTAGCTGCTCATCCGATGGATATCGAAACCCTGCGCGATGCCAAGCGTATGGGATTCAGCGACAAGTACATCGGAAAACTGTGGGGGCTGAACGAGAAGGAGATGTATCTGCTGCGTGCAAAACACAACATCTTCCCCGTCTACAAGATGATCGATACCTGTGCGAGCGAGTTCTCGTCGTATGTTCCCTACTTCTATTCGACGTACGAGCAGGAGAACGAGTCGGTGGTGAGCGACCGCGAGAAGATCGTCGTACTCGGGTCGGGCCCGATCCGTATCGGCCAGGGTGTCGAGTTCGACTATTCGACCGTGCATGCGATCTGGTCGATCCGTGAGGCCGGTTACGAGGCGATCATTATCAATAACAACCCGGAGACTGTCTCCACCGATTATACGACCAGTGACAAACTCTATTTCGAGCCGCTGACGGTCGAGGATGTAATGAATGTAATCCGCCTGGAGAAACCGAAAGGCATTATCGTTACGCTCGGTGGGCAGACGGCCATCAACCTGGCCGAACCGCTCCATGAGTTGGGCGTGCCCATTATCGGAACGGGTGTCGAGGCGATTTGCAACGCCGAGGACCGTGGCCGTTTCGAGAAGATCATGGAGGAGCTGCACATCCCGCAGCCGCAGGCCGAGGCGGTAACCGATATCGAGTCGGGGGTACGCGCTGCCGAGCGGATCGGGTATCCGGTACTGGTGCGTCCGAGCTTCGTGCTGGGCGGTCGGGCCATGCAGATCGTCTCGAACGAGGAGCGTCTGCGCCACTATTTGCAGACGGCCGTTGAGGTGAACGAGGACAGCCCTGTGCTGGTCGACCGCTATATCATGGGCCGCGAGTTGGAGGTGGATGCCATCTGCGACGGCAAGGATGTCTTCATTCCGGGCATCATGGAGCACGTCGAGAAGACGGGTATCCACTCCGGTGACTCGATCAGCGTCTATCCGACCTTCAGTGTCGGTCAGAAGGCCAAGCAGAAGATCATCGACTATACGATCAAACTGGGTCTGCGCATCGGCATTATCGGCCTCTACAACATTCAGTTTATCCTGGAAGGCGAGGAGGATGTCTATGTGATTGAGGTGAATCCCCGTTCGTCGCGTACGGTTCCCTTCCTTTCGAAATCGACCGGGGTACAGATGGCCCACATTGCAACGCAGGTAATTCTGGGCAAGACTCTGAAGGAGTTGGGTATTCACGAGGTGTACGGCAAGGAACGCGGCCGCTGGTTCGTAAAGGCCCCCGCCTTCTCGTTCGCCAAGATCCGGGGCATGGAGTCCTATCTCTCGCCGGAGATGAAATCGACGGGCGAGGCGATCGGCTACGACAACAAACTGACACGTGCCCTCTACAAGGCGCTCCAGTCGTCGGGTATGACCGTCTCGAACTACGGTACGATCTTCCTGACCATTGCCGACAAGGACAAACAGGCCGCCCTGCCGCTGGTGCGCCGTTTCTACGACTTGGGTTTCAACATCGAGGCGACCAAAGGTACGGCCGACTTCCTGCGCCAGCACGGCATCCGTACGCGCATGCGCCGCAAGTTGAGCGAGGGCAGCACCGAGATCATCGACTCGCTGCGACAGGGACACGTCAGCTATGTGATCAACACGATCGACATCAACCAGCACAATACCCGTCTGGATGGATACGAGATCCGTCGTGCGGCGGTCGAGAACAACGTGACGATCTTCACGGCACTCGAAACGGTGAAGGTGTTGCTCGATGTGCTTGAGGAGATCACGTTGGGCGTATCGACCATCGACGCGGAGTAGAAACGGACTGCACTGGACTGAGGATCTCCTTGCCCGGTGTATGAATGGATTGAAATACAGATGTATAAGAGAGGTATGTATACCGTGGTGGCCAATGAGCCGCTGACGCAGAGTGTGTGGCGGATGGTGCTGGAGGGGGATACGCAGTATATCACCCGTCCGGGACAGTTCGTCAATATCGAGATCGAGGGGCTTTTTCTGCGCCGTCCGATTTCGGTCTGCGATTACGATGAAAAGACGCTGGCCTTGATATACAAGGTCGTGGGAGAGGGGACGGAGCGGATGAGCCGGATGCCCCGGGGAACGAAACTCGACCTGCTGACCGGCCTTGGAAACGGGTTCGATACGGAGGTTGCCGCGCAGCACCCCCTGTTGGTGGGTGGCGGCGTTGGCGTACCGCCGCTGTACAACCTGGCCAAATGCTTGCTCTCGAAGGGACGGAAGGTCTCGGTGGTGCTGGGTTTCAACACGGCTGAGGAGATCTTCTACGAGGAGGAGTTCCGGGCGCTGGGTGTTGATACCTATATCGCGACGACTGACGGTTCGTGCGGTGTGAAGGGTTTTGTCACTACGGCTATTGACGAGTGTAAGATCCCGTTCGACTACTTCTACGCCTGCGGCCCGCTGCCGATGTTGCGTGCCCTTTGTGAGGCAACCGGTGAGGTCTCCGGACAGTTGAGTTTCGAGGAGCGCATGGGATGCGGTTTCGGCGGATGCATGGGCTGCTCGTGTCAGACCAAAAACGGACCGAAGCGAATCTGCAAGGAGGGTCCCGTTTTGACAAAGGAGGAGGTGATATGGTAAAGGAGCGGAATTTTGATACGAAAGTTTGCCTGAGCGGTTTGGAGCTGGACAATCCGGTCATCCCGGCCAGCGGTACGTTCGGGTATGGAAACGAGTACAAGGATTTCTACGACATCAATATCCTCGGCTCCTTCTCGTTCAAGGGAACGACCCGCGATCCCCGGTTCGGAAATCCGACCCCCCGTATCGCCGAATGCACGGCGGGCATGATCAATGCGGTGGGGTTGCAGAATCCGGGAATCGATGCGGTGATCGGCGAAGAGCTGCCCCGCTTGAAACGGTTTTTCCATAAGCCGGTGATTGCCAACATCAGCGGATTCTCGGTCGATGAGTACGCCTATTGCTGCAGCCGGATCGACAAGGAGGAGCAGGTAGGGTTGATCGAGGTCAACGTGAGCTGTCCGAATGTGCGCCACGGTGGCATGAGTTTCGGCACTTCGCCCGAAGCGGCGGCCGAGGTGACGCGCGCCGTGAAGGCTGTAACGACCAAGCCGGTCTATATCAAGTTGAGCCCCAACGTGACGGACATCGTGGCAATCGCCCGTGCCTGTGAAGAGGCCGGTGCGGACGGTATCTGCCTGATCAATACGATGCTGGGAATGCGGATCGATTTGCGGCGCCGTACGCCGGTGATCGCCAATACGATGGGCGGGTTCTCCGGAGAGGCGATCTTCCCGGTTGCCGTGCGGATGGTCTATCAGGTGGCCCATGCCTGCCGGATTCCGGTAATGGGGTGTGGCGGCGTGGCTACGGCCCGCGACGTGATCGAGATGATGATGGCCGGAGCGACGGCCGTGCAGGTCGGTGCGGCCAACCTGCGCAATCCGTACGCCTGCAAGGAGATTATCGAGGCATTGCCTGCGGAGATGGAGCGTCTCGGCATTGAGCGGCTGTCGGATATTATCGGCTGTGTAAAGTAACATATTCGTGAAAATTTGATAAAACAAGACTATATGAATCGTGACGTAATCATTGCCTGCGACTTCAGCAGTGCGGAGGAGACTTATCGGTTTCTGGATCTCTTCAGTGGGGAGGAGCGTAAACCGTTTTTGAAGATCGGTATGGAGCTCTTCTATGCCGAGGGACCGCAGATCGTGCGGGAGATCAAACGCCGGGGACACCGTATCTTCCTCGACCTGAAGCTGCACGACATTCCCAATACGGTCCGCAAGGCGATGGCCGTACTCTCGCGGCTCGATGTGGACATGTGCAACGTCCACGCGGCCGGAACGATCGAGATGATGCGTGCGGCCCGCGAAGGACTGACCCGTCCGGACGGAAGCCGTCCGCTGCTGATCGCCGTGACGCAGCTTACCTCGACTTCGGAGGAGCGGATGCAGCGCGAACTGCTTATCGGAGCCTCGATCAACGATACGATTGTACAATATGCCCGCAATACGCGCGAGGCGGGCCTGGACGGTGTTGTCTGCTCGCCGCTGGAGGCCGGTATGGTGAAGGAGGCGTGCGGAAAAGATTTCCTGACCGTTACGCCTGGCGTGCGATTTGCAGATGACAATACGGCGGATCAGGTGCGGATCACCACGCCGGCTCGTGCCCGGGAGATCGGATCGGACTTCATCGTCGTAGGTCGCCCGATTACGGCGGCTGCCGATCCCGTGGCCGTATATCACCGCTGTCTGGCGGATTTTGTAAAATAAGCAAGCAATGAAACCGGTAACGCTTTTCTATCAGCCCCGATGCCCCTTCTGCAAGAAGGCATTGGCCTATCTGGAGGAGCTCCAGCGCAAGGAGCCCTATTCGAAGGTGCAGATCAAGATGATCGACGAACTGGCCGAGCCTGAACTGGCCGATCGTTATGATTACTATTATGTGCCGACCTTCTATGTGGGAGACAAGAAGGTGCACGAAGGGGGAATCTTCCCCGAAGAGGTGGAGGCTGTCCTCCGAATGGCGCTGGAGGAGCCGGCCGGTGAGAATGAGTCGAAAAACGAATAAATGAGAAACGATATGGAAAGAGAGATTGCCAAAGGGCTGCTTTCGATCGGTGCGGTATTTCTGCGACCCGAGCAGCCGTTTACCTGGGCGAGCGGTATCAAAAGCCCGATTTATTGTGACAACCGTTTGATCCTGACGGCTCCCGAGGTGCGGAAGAAGGTCGAGGCGGCCATTGCCCGCACGGTGCAGGAGAAGTTCCCGACGTGCGAGGTGCTGATGGGAACCTCGACGGCCGGTATCGCCCATGCAGCCATCGCGGCGACGATTCTCGACCTGCCGATGGGTTACGTGCGCAGCGGCTCGAAGGATCACGGTCGCGGCAACCAGATTGAGGGTAAACTCGAAAAGGGGCAGAAGGTGGTCGTTATCGAGGACCTGATCTCGACAGCCGGCAGCTGTATCGAGGTTGTCGAAGCGTTGCGCGCCGCCGGAGCCGAAGTGTTGGGCATTGTCAGCATCTTCACCTACGGTATGAAGAAGGGGCTCGATCGCCTGCAGGAGGCTCAGGTGGTCAATTACAGCCTCTCGAATCTCGACGCACTGGTTGAGGTGGCCGCCGAGGAGGGGTATATCAAACCGGAGGACAAGCAGCGTCTGATCGCGTTCCGCAACAATCCTTCGGATGAAAGTTGGATCAATAAATAGAATCGAATTATGCGCCATTTAATCGACCCTACGAATCTCTCCGTCAGCGAAGTCGGTGAGATCATCTCCCTGGCCGAGCGGATCATTGCCGATCGACCCGGATACAGTCAGGTGTGCCGTGGCAAGAAGCTCGCCACCCTGTTTTATGAGCCGAGTACCCGGACGCGACTCAGTTTCGAGTCGGCCATGTTGGAGTTGGGCGGTAGCGTGATCGGTTTCTCGGACGCAGCCTCCTCGTCGGTGACGAAAGGGGAGACGGTGGCCGATACGGTGCGCGTAGTAAGTTGTTTTGCCGATATTATCGCCATGCGCCACTTCAAGGAGGGGGCGCCGCTGGTGGCGTCGCAATATGCGCGCATTCCGGTCATCAATGCCGGCGACGGCAGCCACAGCCATCCTACCCAGACGCTTACCGACCTGCTCACGATCAAACGCGAGAAGGGACGGTTGGACCATCTGACGATCGGTTTCTGCGGCGATCTGAAGTTTGGACGGACGGTTCATTCGCTCATCAAGGCGATGTCGCGCTACGAAGGGATCCGCATGATCCTGATCTCGCCCGAGGCATTGCGCCTGCCCGAATATATGTTGCATGAGATCGAAAACCAGAAGCAGAAGGGTGTGGAGTTCCGCGAAGTCCGTACCATGGAGGAGGTGATGCCGGAGTTGGATATCCTCTACATGACCCGTGTCCAGAAGGAGCGTTTCACGAACGAGAGCGAATACGAGCGCGTGAAAGACAGCTTTATTCTCGATCCGGAGAAGATGCGGGCGGCCAAGAGCGATATGATCGTCCTGCATCCGCTGCCCCGTGTGAACGAGATCACCCGCGAGGTGGACAACGATCCGCGTGCAGCCTATTTCCGCCAGGTGGAGAACGGCAAGTTCGTCCGGATGGCCTTGATGTATACGCTGCTCCAGTGGAACGAAGGGGCGCGTCCGGCGGCTGTTCCCGATTTGGGTCCGGGCCTGTTTATCGACAATACGAAACGCTGTCCGAATCCGCGTTGCATTTCGGCAACTGAAAATGTGGATCGGGTGTTCTATCGTGTGGACGATGCTTGCCGCTGTGCCTACTGCGATGCTAAAATATAGCGTCGGTATTGTCGAAACAATGTCAAAAGAATTGTGGATGGACATTAGGTTCTAGATGATTTTTTTTCTTAAATTTGCATAGATGTAGATGAAGAGACGACATGCCATGTCGTCGGAGATGACACTCCCTGAGTGATGGAAAGGTTTATGATGATTCATACGCGACGGAAACGACAGCGGATTGCCGTTATTCGGGTTGAGATCGGGTTGTGTGGCATCGTATCCGCATCAAATCGTGCAAATAATCGAATGCAGAGCATGTTTTCTCGGCTCTGCGTAACCAGATAGCCTGCGCCGCTATGACAGATTTGTTGTAGCGGCTCTTTTTTATTGAATTTTAATTTTTCGCAAATGAAAGTTGGAGTAATCATGGGCTCGACCAGCGACTGGGAGGTAATGTCCGGTGCTGCGGAGACGCTCGCTGAATTCGGAGTGGAGTTTGAAAAACGCGTCGTCAGCGCACACCGTACCCCCGATCTGATGGCCGAGTATGCCAAGACGGCCAAGGAGCGCGGGTTGCAGGTTATCATAGCCGGAGCGGGCGGAGCGGCCCATTTGCCCGGTATGGTGGCCAGTATGACTACGTTGCCCGTAATCGGCGTGCCGGTGCAGTCGAAGGCTCTGAAGGGGTTGGATTCTCTGCTTTCGATCGTGCAGATGCCGGCCGGTGTTCCGGTGGCGACCGTTGCGATCAACGGGGCGAAAAATGCGGCCCTGATCGCCATCTCGATCCTCGCTTTGCAGGATCCCGAAGTGGCTGACCGATTGGCGAAGTTCCGCGCTCGGCAGACAGAGACCGTATTGCAGGCAACCCTTTAAATTTTGAAGAGAGCGTGAAGACGATCGGAATTATCGGGGGTGGCCAGTTGGGACTGATGATCATCGAGCAGGCGCATCTGCTGGGTGCGCGGACGATTTGTCTCGATCCGGCTGAGGATGCCCCGGCTTTTGCGTTGAGCGATGAGCATATCGTAGGTCGTTTCGACGATCCGCAGGCACTGGAGGAACTTTGCCGTCGTAGCGATGTGGTGACGTATGAGTTCGAGAACGTTCCGGGCGATCTGCTGGTGTCGTTGGAGAAAAAATACAATATCAAGCAGGGTTTCAAACCCCTGTTCGACTCGCAGGACCGCCTGCGCGAGAAGAGCAATGCGCGCGACCACGGTCTGCAGACTCCGGCTTTTGAGGCGGTGGATGATGCCGAATCATTGCGCCGGGCCGTTGAGCGGATCGGTTATCCCTGTGTGCTGAAGACCCGGACGCTGGGCTACGACGGCCATGGACAGGCCGTGCTGCGCAGCACGGCCGATCTGCCGAAGGGAGAGGCCCTGCTCTCGGTCCCTTGCATTCTGGAGGAGTTCATCCCGTTCGATTTCGAGGCGAGTGTGGTGCTGGTGGCCGACGAGCGGCAAGTGATCTGCTTCCCGGTGGGTCAGAACATTCACAAGGATGGAATTCTCGATCTGTGCATCGTCCCGGCGGCGATGGATGAGTCGTTGCGGGAGCGGATGATGGAGCAGAGCAAACGCTTCATGCGCGATTGTGGCTACCGGGGAATTCTGGCCATCGAGTATTTTGTAAAGGGAGAGGAGATCTATTTCAACGAGATGGCGCCGCGTCCCCACAACAGCGGCCACTGGACCATTGAGGGTGCGACGACCAACCAGTTCCGGGAGTTGTGCCGCTATCTGCTCGATGAGCCGCTCGAAGAGCCCCGTCTGGTGGCTCCGACCGTGATGAAGAATATTCTGGGACAGGATCTGGAGCGAGCGAAGGCACTTGCTGCGGAGAACCTTCCCGACGTATATGTGCATATTTACGGCAAGACGGTCTCCAAACCCAAGCGCAAGATGGGACACGTAACCTTCGTGGGCATGACTGGTGAGGAGTATCGGACGAAGTGGGCCGATGAGTTCGTAAAATAAAGTTTAAAACAAGATAATGAAGAGTTACCGTATTTTCGTAGAGAAATACCCCGAGTTTCGGGTAGAGGCCGACAGCCTGTTGCGCGATTTGAATACCAACCTCAGTCTCGGGTTGAGCGGGTTGCGTCTGTTGAACGTTTACGACCTGTTCGGCTTTTCGGAGGAGTTGCTTGCCAAATGCCGTTACACGGTCTTCGGCGAGGTGGTTACCGACTGCGTTACCGATTCGTGCGATCTGGAGGGACATGACTTTCTGGCAATTGAAAGCCTGCCCGGTCAGTTCGATCAGCGGGCGGCTTCGGCCGAGGATTGTGTGCGCCTGATCGACCCGTCGGCCCGCGTCAAGATCAAGAGTGCCAAGTTGCTCGTCTTTGAGGAGAAGTTGTCCGACGAGGCGATGGCGCGCGTTCGCCACTACTGCATCAATGCGGTCGAGTCGCGCGAGAAAAATCTTGCGGTGCTGGACGATCTGGAGAATGCACCGGTCGCTCCGGTTCCCGTGTTGGAGGGCTTCCGTCAGATGAAGGAGGAGGAACTCGAAGGCTATTGCAAGCGGAACGGTCTGGCAATGAATGCCGATGACCTGCGCGAGGTGGTCAATTACTTCCGCCGCGAGGAGCGTGATCCCTACGAGACCGAATTGCGGATTCTCGATACCTACTGGAGTGACCACTGCCGCCATACGACCTTTACGACCGAGTTGGAACATATTACGGTCGAGGACTCTTTCGTCCGGGATGAGATCGAGGGTACGTTATCGCTCTACCTGAAGATCCGCAGCGAACTGGGTCGTGAGAAGAAGAGCATCTGCCTGATGGATCTGGCAACAATCGGTGCGCGCTACCTGCGTAGCAAGGGGCTGCTCGACGATCTGGAGGTGAGCGAGGAGAACAACGCCTGCAGTATCTTCGTGGATGTGGATGTAGACGGCCAGACGGAACGTTGGCTGCTTCAGTTCAAGAATGAAACCCATAACCACCCGACCGAAATCGAACCGTTCGGCGGTGCATCGACCTGTCTGGGTGGAGCTATTCGTGACCCGCTGTCGGGACGCAGCTATGTCTATCAGGCAATGCGTGTAACCGGTGCGGGCAATATCTATCAGCCGGTGAGCGAGACGATGCCGGGCAAACTGCCGCAGCGCATCATCAGTTTGAAGGCGGCGGCCGGTTATTCGAGCTACGGTAACCAGATCGGTCTGGCAACGACTCACGTGCGTGAGATCTACCATCCGGATTATGTGGCCAAGCGTCTGGAGGTAGGTGCCGTGGTGGGTGCCGTCAAGGCGGAGAACGTACGTCGCGAGACGCCTGCTCCGGGCGATGTGGTATTGCTGCTCGGAGGCCGTACGGGCCGTGACGGTGTCGGCGGTGCGACCGGTTCGTCGAAAGAGCATACCGACAAGTCGCTCGAAATGTGCGGCAGTGAGGTACAGAAGGGTAATGCGCCCGAAGAGCGCAAACTTGAACGGCTGTTCCGCCGTCCGGAGGTAACGCGCCTGATCAAGAAATCGAATGACTTCGGTGCCGGAGGCGTGAGTGTGGCCATCGGCGAGTTGGCTGACGGTCTGGACATCTACCTGGACCGTGTGCCGACCAAATACAGCGGTCTGAACTCGACCGAACTGGCGATCAGCGAATCGCAGGAGCGCATGGCCGTGGTGATCGAGCCGGGCGACGAGGAGGAGTTCAAACGCTATTGTGCTGAAGAGAATATTGAAGTAACGCACGTGGCCGACGTAACCGATACGCGGCGCATGAAGATGTATCATAAGGAGAAACTTGTAGTCGATCTCTCGCGCGAGTTCATCGACAGCGCCGGAGCCCGCCACTTTGCAGAGGCTGCGGTCGGCGCCGTGGAGAATATCGATCCGTTCCATCGTACGCTGCAGGGGGCTGACCTCCGTGAGCGGATGATGAACAACCTCTCGGACGACAATGTCCTGTCGCAAAAGGGTCTGATCGAGATGTTCGACTCGACGATCGGCGCTTCGACCGTGCTGATGCCGTTCGGCGGCCGCACGCAGCGCTCCGAGACCCAGGTCTCCGCACAGAAACTCCCGACCCGGGGGTATACCGATACGGCCAGCATCATGGCTTTCGGCTACAACCCCTTCCTGGCTTCGTGGAGCCCCTATCACGGGGCGGCTTATGCCGTGGTGGATGCTGCCGCCAAGGTGGTGGCTGCCGGAGCCCGTTACAACCGGATGCGTTATTCGTATCAGGAGTATTTTGAACGTATGAGCAAATCGCCCCGTTCGTGGGGCAAACCGCTCGCAGCCCTTTTGGGTGCCCTGAAGATGCAGGTCGAGTTGGGCCTTCCGTCGATCGGCGGTAAGGACTCGATGAGCGGTACATTCGAGCATATCAACGTCCCGCCGATGCTGATGGCTTTCGGTATTACGACCGTCGATGCCGGAAAGGTAATCTCGACGGATCTTAAGCAGGCCGGACACTATCTCTATCTGGTACGCCATACGCCGCTTGCAACGCGGATGCCCGATACCGAGCAGTTGAAACGCAACTTCGACTTCGTCAGCACGGCGATCGAGGAGGGTCGGATCGTGGCCGGTTATGCGGTCGGATTCGGCGGTGTTGCGGAGGCGCTGGCCAAGATGGCCTTCGGTAACGGTATCGGTGCAGAGGTCGAGATCGATGAGAAAACCCTGTTCGACTACGCTTACGGTTCGATCGTGGTGGAGAGCAATACGCCGCTCGACTTCCCGGCTGCCGAGTTGCTGGGACGGACTACGACGGACGAGGCTCTGACGATCAACAAGGTCCGTATGCCGCTCGAAGAGCTTTACCGGGCCAATACCGAGCGTTTCGCTGCAATTTATCCCGACAAGGGTCGGAACCATGCCCGTGTAATGGAATCGACGCCTACACCCCGGCAGTTTACCTATCCGGGCGAGGCGATCGAACATCCTGTTGCCTTCATTCCGGTCTTCCCGGGAACGAACTGCGACTATGACACGGCCAAAGCATTTACGCGTGCCGGGGCCGAGGTGCGCAGCGAGGTCTTCTGCAACCTGACCGAGGAGGATATCTTCCGTTCGATCCGTCGGATGAAGGAGCAGATCGCCGCTTGTCAGATCTTCGTGCTCAGCGGTGGCTTCTCGGCCGGAGATGAGCCGGACGGCAGCGGAAAATTCATTGCCAATGTCTTGAACAACAAGGATATTGCCGAGGAGATCCACCGCCTGCTTGACCGGGGTGGTCTGATCCTGGGCATCTGCAACGGATTCCAGGCTCTTGTGAAGTCGGGTCTGCTTCCTTACGGGCGACTGGGTCTGGTTACCAAGGATTCGCCGACGCTCTTCCGAAACGATATCAACCGACACGTATCGCAGATCGTCTCGACGCGCGTTTCGACGACCAATTCCCCGTGGCTCTCAAGTTTCCGTCTGGGCGATGTCTACTCGATTGCCGTAAGCCACGGTGAGGGCAAGTTCGTTGTTAGCGAGGAGATGGTCCGCGAACTGTTCGACAATGGACAGGTGGCTTTCCAGTATGTGGATGACAAGGGCAACGTAACGGTCGAGGCACCGTTCAATCCCAACGGATCGTTCTATGCGATCGAGGGTATCGTCAGCCGCGACGGTCAGATTCTGGGCAAGATGGGCCATACGGAGCGTTACGAACCGAACCTCTTTAAGAATATTGCCGGAGAGAAGGCGCAGGGCATTTTTGCCAATGCGGTAAACTATTTTCGCAAACAGGAGTAACGACACAATATACTAAAATGCAACAACGCGAAATACTGTACGAGGGTAAGACGAAACAGCTCTTTCAGACGGAGGATCCGGAGCTGATCCTGATCCACTACATGGATACGGCTACCGCCTTCAACAACATCAAGCTGGCCACGATCGAGAACAAAGGGATCCTGAACAACAAGATATCAAGTCTGGTTTTCGAATACCTGGCGCAAAAGGGGATTCGGACCCATTATGTAAAGATGGTGGGCGATCGCGACCAGTTGTGCCGCCGGGTGCGGATCATCCCCTTGGAGGTGATTGTGCGCAACGTGATCGCCGGATCGATGGCGCATCGTCTGGGACTCGAAGAGGGAACCAAACCCTCGAACGTGATTTTCGATATTTGCTATAAAAATGACGATCTGGGCGATCCCCTTATCAACGACCACCATGCCGTTGCTTTGGGGCTTGTCTCCTACGACGAGTTGAACCGCATCTACGCCATGGCTTCCGAGATCAACCATGTGCTCATTGAGCTTTTTGACCGGGTGAACATTACGTTGGTGGATTTCAAGGTCGAGTTCGGATACACTCCCGACGGCGAGATCGTTCTGGCGGATGAAATATCGCCCGATACCAGCCGTTTGTGGGACAAGAGTACCAACGAACGGTTGGACCGGGACCGTTTCCGTCGCGATATGGGACGTATTCGTGAGGCTTACGGGGAGATACTCGCCCGTTTGGAGCGTGTGATTGAAAAACAGTAAAAAAACAGTTACGATATACAATGTTCGGAAACAACAATATCATGCAACGCATCGACGACAGGGAGCTGCATGAAGAGTGCGGCGTATTCGGCGTTTTCGGGGTTCCCGATGCCGCCAATCTGACCTACTACGGATTGCATGCCCTGCAACATCGCGGACAGGAGGGATGCGGCATAGTCAGCATATCGCCAGAAGGACGCATGTGCCGTGTAAGAGGAGAGGGTCTTGTGACCGAGGTATTCAATGAGTCGAACCTGGCCGGTCTGAAGGGGAATATGGCGATCGGCCACGTGCGTTATTCGACCGCCGGAGGTGGCGGTACGGAGAATGTGCAGCCGTTCCTGTTCCACCATGTTACGGGCGATTTCGCTTTGGCCCATAACGGGAATATCGTCAATTCGACCTTGCTGCGCAACTACCTGGAGACTAAGGGTAGCCTCTTTCAGTCCACGTCGGACAGCGAGGTGCTGGCCCACCTGATCAAAAAGGAGGTGCGTAAGAGCGACCAGCCGCGTATCTACTCGATCATCGAGGCACTCAACATGCTCGAAGGCGCTTTTGCCTTCCTGATTATGACAGCCAACCGTATCTATGCTTGTCGCGACAAGTACGGTCTTCGTCCGCTGTCGATCGGTAAACTTGGCGACGGATATGTAATCAGCAGCGAGACCTGTGCATTTGAGGTGGTCGGCGCGACATTCATCCGTGATGTGGCACCCGGTGAGATCGTAACCATTGACGACCATGGTTTGCGTAGCCGCGATTATTCGCAGTTCAAACGTCACGAGATGTGTGCGATGGAGTATATCTATTTTGCCCGTCCGGACAGTGATATCGAGGGGTGCAACGTACATGCGTTCCGCAAGGAGTCGGGACGGCTTCTCTATCACGAGGCCCCGGTTGAGGCCGATATTGTGGTCGGTGTTCCCGATTCGAGCCTGAGCGCCGCCATGGGTTATGCCGAGGAGAGTGGAATCCCTTACGAAATGGGACTTATCAAGAATAAATACATCGGTCGTACATTTATCCAGCCCTCGCAGGATATGCGTGAGAAGGGTGTGCGGATGAAACTGTCGTCGGTGAGCAGCATCGTTTCGGGCAAGCGTGTGATCCTGGTCGATGACTCGATTGTGCGGGGGACCACTTCGCGCCGAATCGTGCGACTGCTGCGCGAGGCCGGTGCTACCGAAGTCCATGTCCGCATCGCCAGCCCCCCGTTCAAAAATCCCTGCTTTTATGGTGTGGATACCTCGACCTACGACGAACTGATCGCCGCACGCATGTCGGTGGCGGAGTTGTGTGACAAGATCGGGGCCGATACGCTGGCTTTCCTTTCTCCCGAGGCGCTGCTCAAGTCGGGCGGCCGCAGCGAACTGTGCATGGCTTGCTTCACGGGACACTATCCGACGGCACTTTACCAGTCGATCGAGCAGGCGAACAAGAACAACAAGTGTTGATATAATAAGTAAAATAGAGCAACAGCTAAAAATATCGTTATGGCAAAAAGTTATGAAAAGGCCGGTGTGAACCTCGAGGCCGGATACGAAGTGGTACGTCGCATCAAGAAACACGTAGCATCTACCTCGCGCCTGGGCGTGATGGGTAACATCGGGGCTTTCGGCGGAATGTTCGATCTTTCCGCGCTCAATATCAAGGAACCTGTGCTGGTGAGCGGGACCGACGGTGTCGGGACCAAACTCAAGCTGGCATTCGAGATGGACAAACACGATACGATCGGTATCGATGCCGTTGCCATGTGTGTGAACGATGTGCTGGCTCAGGGTGCCGAGCCGCTCTTCTTCCTGGATTATGTGGCCGTCGGACGGAACGAACCGGCCAAGATCGAGGCGGTGGTAGCAGGTGTTGCCGAGGGTTGCCGTCAGGCCGGTTGTGCGCTGATCGGCGGCGAGACGGCCGAGATGCCGGGCATGTATTCGGAGGGTGAATACGATATTGCCGGATTCACGTGCGGAGTGGTCGAAAAGTCGCGTCTGATCGACGGCTCGAAGGTGCGTGTCGGGGATGTATTGGTCGGCATCGCTTCGAGTGGAGTTCACTCCAACGGTTTCAGCCTGGTACGCAAGGTGATTGCCGATGCGGGATTGGATCTTCACAAGAGCTATTCGGAACTGGAGAGCGACCGTACGCTGGGCGAGGTGCTGCTTACGCCGACCCGTATCTACGTAAAACAGGTGCTGGAGGTGATCCGCTCATGCAACGTACATGGAATCAGCCATATTACGGGTGGCGGATTCGACGAGAATATCCCACGCATCCTACAGGAGGGACAGGGTATCGAGATCCACGTCGGTACGTGGGAGATCCTGCCGGTATTCCGCCTGCTCGAGAAATACGGTCATATCGAGCATCGTGAGATGTTCAACATCTTCAACATGGGTATCGGTATGGTGATCGCCGTTGGTCAGGATGAAGCTGCCGAGGTGATCTCGATTCTGGAGAAACAGGGTGAACGTGCTTCGGTTATCGGTCGTGTAACGGATCGTCCGGGCGTTGAAATTCGTTAGTCGGGATGAAAAAAATCGCAGTATTCGCCAGTGGCAACGGCTCGAATTTCGAGGCGTTGGCTGCGGCTTGTGCCGACGGTCGTATCGACGCGCGCATTGCGTTGCTCGTCTGCGACAAACCGGGGGCTTATGTCCTTCAGCGGGCGGATCGTTTCGGTATTCCGGCCTTCGTCTTCCGTCCGAAAGAGTATGCCTCGAAGGCAGACTACGAACGACAGATCGTTGAACGCCTGCAGGCCGAGGGGGTCGAGTGGATCTTCCTGGCCGGTTATATGCGGATCCTCTCGGAGGTGATGCTGGAGGCCTACCGTGATCGGATCGTCAATATCCATCCGTCGCTGCTTCCGGCTTTCAAGGGGGCACACGCCATTGCGGATGCGTTCGCTTACGGTGTCAAGGTATACGGAGTAACGATCCATTATGTGAACGGGGAGCTCGACGGAGGCAAGATCATCGCGCAGCGCGCGTTCGACTATACGGGAGATGATCTCGACGAGTTGGAGGCGAAGGTGCACGCGGTGGAGCATCCTCTCTATGTCGAGACGGCAGCCCGCTTGATGAAGGAGTCCCGGTAACGGGGTTTTCGTCCGGGGCGAATGGAGCGATTCAGGAAACAGTATAACATTCAATAACAATATGAGAGCATTAATCAGTGTAAGTGATAAGGCCGGTGTGGTGGATTTCGCCCGTGAACTTCGTTCGTTGGGTTGGGAGATCATCGCCACGGGCGGAACGATGAAACTGCTGGCGGACAGTGGTGTAGAGGTTATCAATATCAGCGATGTAACGGGATTCCCGGAGATTTGCGACGGACGAGTCAAGACGCTCCATCCCAAAGTGCACGGAGGTCTGTTGGCGCGCCGTGACGACCCTTCCCATTTGAAAGCCTTGCAGGAAAACGGGATCGAGTTCATCGACATGGTGTGCGTGAATCTCTATCCGTTCCGTCAGACCATTGCCCGAGAGGGTGTTACGCGCGAGGAGGCGATCGAGAATATCGATATTGGCGGTCCGTCGATGCTGCGCAGTGCGGCCAAGAACTACAAGGATGTAACCGTTGTTTGTGATCCGGCCGATTACGCTGGGGTGCTCGAAGAGATCCGCAGGGGGGGCAATACGACACCGGAGACGCGTCTGACGCTCTCGGCCAAGGCCTTTACCCATACGGCCGAGTACGATGCCATGATTGCGACCTATATGCGGACGCAGGCAGGACTGCCGGAGAAACTTTTCCTGGAGTTCGACCTGGTACAGCCGCTTCGCTATGGCGAGAACCCGCACCAGCAGGCTAAGTTCTACCGCAGCGGTGAGACGGTCCCCTATTCGTTGGCACACGCACGCCAGCTGCAGGGCAAGGAGCTCTCCTATAACAATATTCAGGACGGAAACGCAGCGCTGGCGATCGTCCGTGAGTTCGACGAGCCTTTCTGCGTAGGTCTCAAGCACATGAATCCCTGCGGCGCAGCTGTGGGCAAGGATGTTTGTGAGGCATGGCAGAAGGCCTATCAGGCCGATACGGTCTCGATCTTCGGTGGAATCGTGGCGGTGAACCGCCCCGTAACACGTGAGTTGGCCGAGATGATGAAGCCGGTCTTCCTGGAGATCATCATGGCTCCGTCATTTACCGATGAGGCCCGCGAGATATTCGCTTCGAAGAAAAACCTTCGTCTGATGGAGGTCCCGATGGAGAAATGCGCCGGAAAACAGCGTCAGGTAGTGAGCGTAACGGGCGGCCTGCTTGTACAGGATCTCGATCTGGAGACAACGCCTGTTACCAAGGAGATGTGTGTAACGGAGAAACATCCGACCGAGGCTCAGCTTACCGATATGAATTTTGCATGGCGTATCGTGAAACACGTCAAGTCGAATGCGATCGTCGTGGTGAAGGATGGTTGTACGGCGGGTGTCGGTGCCGGTCAGATGAACCGTATCGGTTCGGCCGAGATCGCGCTGAAAGAGGCCCACGCCCATGGACTTACCGAGGGGCTCGTATTGGCCTCCGACGGATTCTTCCCCTTCGATGATACGGTTACGTTGGCAGCCCAGTCGGGTGTTGCGGCTATCGTTCAGCCGGGCGGTAGCGTCCGCGATGCGGAGTCGATCTCGAAGGCCAACGAGAAGGGAATCCCGATGATGTTCACCGGAATGCGTCACTTCAAACATTAGTATATGAAAAAGGTACTGGTAGTCGGGGGCGGCGGCCGTGAGCACGCCATTGTGGATGCCTTGTCGCGTTCGCCCCAGGTCGGTAAGATATATTGCGCACCGGGTAATGCCGGTATTGCGGCTCAGGCCGAGTGTGTCCCGATCAAGGATACGGATATCGATGCTCTGTTGCGGTTTGCGCAGGAGAATGCGGTTGATCTGACCGTCGTGGGTCCCGAAGCGGCTCTGGTCGTGGGCATCGTGGATCGTTTCCGCGAGGCGGGCCTTCGGATCTTCGGTCCGACGCAGCGTGCAGCCCGGATCGAGTCGAGCAAGGAGTTTGCAAAGAACCTGATGCAGCAGTACGGTATTCCGACGGCCGGATACAAGACCTTCGAGCGATATGAGGAGGCGCGGGACTATGTTCACACCCGTCCGCTGCCTGCCGTTTTGAAATACGACGGGTTGGCTGCCGGTAAGGGAGTCGTGATCGCCCAGAGTATGGAGGAGGCCGATACGGCTTTGCGGGAGATGCTGCTCGATGACAAGTTCGGTAAGGGGCGCGTGGTGATCGAGGATTACCTGACCGGTCCCGAATTCTCCTTCATGTGTTTCGTTTCGGGGCACAAGGTGCTCCCGATGGTCCTTGCACAGGATCATAAACGTGCCTTTGAGGGGGATAAAGGTCCGAATACGGGAGGTATGGGTGCCTATTCACCGCTTCCGTTCATTACGGCGGAGGACGAACAGTTTGCCCTGCATCGGATCATGCAGCGCACGGCCGATGCGTTGTGTCAGGAGGGGGCTCCCTTTACGGGTGTTCTGTATGGCGGCCTGATGAAGACACCGCAGGGTGTGCAGGTTATCGAATTCAATGCCCGTTTCGGCGACCCGGAGACAGAGGTGGTATTGCCGCGTTTGAAGAGCGATATCTACGAGATCTTCAGTGCCGTTGCCGAGGAGCGGGATCCCGGATGTGCCGAGTGGGCCGATTTTGCGACATTGGGCATTGTCCTGGCCTCGAAAGGTTACCCCGGTTCGTACGAGAAGGGTTTTGAGATCAAGGGCCTCGATCAGGTCGACGGAACCGTCTATCACATGGGTACAGCCCGAAAGGAGGATCGTCTGGTAACTTCCGGCGGTCGTGTGATGATTGTGGTTTGTCGTGGTGAGACGCCTGCCGAAGCACGCGAAAAAGCGTTGCAGCAGGTCGGACGGATTGAGTGCGACAATCTCTTCTTCCGGCGCGACATCGGAGCAAAAGGCCTTTCCGGAATCGAGGAAAAATAGTTATCTTTGTCGGAGCGCTTTTTGGACGAGATGCGTAGAAGGCGTTTTCTTAAGTTTACAATACATTAAAATCGAGTCATATGATCATTAGCGGAAAAGAATTAGCAGCGGCCTGTAAGGCCGAAATGGCTGAGGAGGTAAAGAGTTTCCCCGCCAAATATGGACGTCTGCCGCACCTTGTTGTGCTGCTCGTAGGCGAAGATCCGGGTAGCGTATCTTACGTTACGGGTAAGGCGAAGAGCGCCGATGAAGTGGGTATCAAGAATACGACGATTCGCAAACCGGCTGATATCTCCGAGGAGGAGGTATTGAAGATCATCGACGAATTGAATGCCGATGATACGGTGGATGGTATTCTGATTCAGTTGCCCCTCCCCAAACATATCGATACGGACAAGGTGATTGCCCGCATCCGTCGTGAAAAGGATGTGGATGGGTTCCATCCGCTCAATGTCGCCGGTTTGTGGCAGAAGACCGAGTGTGTGCTGCCCTGCACCCCGAAAGGTATCATGAAGCTGTTGAAGGCTTCGGGTGTCGAGCTTCAGGGTCGTAAGGCGGTTGTAATCGGCCGCAGTACGATTGTCGGTCTTCCGGTAGCCAAATTGCTGCTCGATCAGAATGCGACGGTAACCATCGCGCACAGCCGTACGAAGGATCTGGCTCAGGTGGCACGTGAGGCTGAGATCCTGGTCGTTGCAATCGGTCGTCCGAAGTTCGTTACGGCCGATATGATCGGAGAGGGTGCTGTGGTGATCGACGTCGGTGTAAACCGTGATCCCGAGACGGGCAAACTCTGCGGAGACGTGGATTTCGAACCGGCATCGAAGAAAGCATCGCTGATTACCCCTGTACCGGGCGGTGTAGGTCCTATGACGATCTGCTGCCTGATCGAGAATACGATCGAGGCTTTCTTGAAGAAGGTCGAGAAATAAGCGGCATTTTGTCGTACAAGAAAAGGGTTGAGAGTAATCTCAACCCTTTTCTTATTCGTCGTGCTTGCAGGCCCGTAACTGGCAATGGAGTGTTTCGCGCAGTGCCTGTTGCGGTGATCGCAGCCAAAGCATGGCCCGATCCTGTGTCGGGTCGCCCGATCCGAAATCGAATCCGTCCGGAGTCTCCAGAATGACCGGCAGCGACGTATCTGCAAATCCGAAGGGGGTATAGAATGCTTTCAGACTCTTCTGGCTGGGAATCAGAATGGCGGCATCCTCTTCACGCTCCTCGATGAGTTGCATGGCTTGTTGCATCAGGCGGGTGGCAAAACCTCGTCCCCTGTGGTCGGGAGCCGTTGCGACTGCGTAAATATAGGTTGTGCGCCCCAGTTCGCTTTCGAACGGGATGAGATGGAGCATCGAGACCAGACGTCCATCCTCTTCGATTCGTAGCATCTGGGAGCGTCTGTAATGGTGGATAAGAAAGGAGTCGATAAAGGCCTCTTCATCCTCGGTGAATACCTCCTGCCACAGCTGCTTGCAATCGATCTCGTCCGGATGGAGGTGCAGGGCCGTGAATTTGGCCTGCAGGAAGGCCGGATGATAGGACATTTTTGCCTGTCTCAGACCGTCGATTCCGAGGTCCTCCTCGCGGTTGACGAGCGTATATTGTGCCGGGAGGTGGGCGACGAACTGCTGATTGACGATCGTAAAGGCTCCGTCGTACTCCGTATCGGCCTTTTCAACGTGTACACAAAACGTGTGGTCGTTGATCGGGGATCCGTAGGTAAAAGCGACCAGTTGCTCACCTACATAGATACAGCCGCCGATGAGTCCCAGTTGCTCGAAATGGTCGAATGCACGCTGCATGGCCCGTTGCTCTGCGGACAACTCCCCGGTGTGTCCCTGCCGGGTTCTGCGCCATTCGGCTTCGAGCTGCATACATTGTGAGGCGTGCTCCCGTGTCATGGGGACATATCGGTATGTGTATTCCGACTCGAAACGGTGGATGTGGTTGCGTTTGGCTTTGTACTTGCTGCCGGGCAATCCGCTCAGGTCGGAGGCGTTGTAGACATAATCCTCCAGATTGCGGTCCGATTCGAAGGCAAATGCTCCCAGACCGGCCCGACGGATCGTCTCGATGCCTTCGGGGGTCAGCCCGATGATGCGCAACCGCTGTCCTTCCTGCTGCACATCCTCTTCCAGCAGATGCAATACATGGGTGAAATCACCCGGTCCGATCGGCTGCATATAACCGATGCGGTCACCGCCTCCGATTCGGAAACGGATGACCAGGAAGCCATCAACGATGCACCAGGCACTTTGATACTGGAATTGCCAGCAATACATATTGGCGAATGCCAGATCGCAGTTCGCCGGAGCGTAGCGTAATGTATAGGATTCGATATCGGCTTTGTCTTCGAGGCCGATAGGTTTGAATGAGATCATAAATTAAAAGTCCTCTACCGTATAGTTTTTCGCCTCGATATGTCGGTAGTATTGTTGAATCAGAGCTTTGAGGCGGTTCTCCGTCCGGATCGCCACACTGTCCGACCGGCTATAGCCGGTAGATGAGGAGTTCCCCTCCTCATCCAAAGAGAGGTAGCCATCTTCCGTAACGGCCCGGAATTCGGAGTCGTACACAACGGCCCACGGCTCGCGGTCCGGTTCCGAAAGTACGTCGCGTCCAAAGGCAAAATAGGGCTCCCGATTGCCTAAGAGGCCCAGCAGCGTGGGCATCAGGTCGATCTGCTGTATGGGCTCTTCCATCCGTTGTGGGGCCAGCGCTCCGTCGGGGGTGTGGATAAATCCGACGATGTGGTAGTTGCCGGGGAAGGTCCGGGTCTCTTCGGCCATCTTCTCCGAAGAGACGTGGTCCGCGACAAATACGAAGATCGTTCGGCGGAACCACTCCTCATGCTGGAAACGGTGGTAGAAGCGGCGGAAGGCCATATCGTCATAAGCGACTCCCTTGTGGATCTTCGTCGTTCCGTCGGGCAGGGAGTCGCGGTAGCGCTCCGGTACCTCGAACGGATGGTGGGAGGTGAGTGTGAAGAGGGTAGCCATGAAGGGCTCCGGAGTCTTCGTGAGCTCTTCTCCCATGAACTGCAGGAACGGTTCGTCCCAGATGCCCCAGTAACCGTCGAAATCATCGGTCCCGTGCGCTGCCTCGTAATCTTCGCGGCTGACGAGACGCTCGACCCCCGCGCTGCGGGCATAGGCACCGAATCCCATCGAGCCCCGTTCGGACCCGCAGAAGAAGAGGGTGCCATAGCCGTTGTCCGCAAGTATCTGCGGAAGCTGGCGGCTCTTGCCGAGCGATTGGGGCATCAGCACGAAAGGCTGTTTGAACGAGGGAATACTTCCCAATACGCAAGGCATCGCCTGGATCGAACGCGAACCGTTGGCATACATCCGGTCGAAACAGAGGCTGCGGCTCATCAACGAGTCGAGAAACGGCGTGTAGCCTTTCTGTCCGCTGTCGGTGTAGAGCTCCGGCTTGAGGTAGGCAGAGTGTTCGGCCGACATACTCTCCATGATGAATATCACCACGTTGCGTCCTTTTAGATCGACCGCAGTGCTGTCGGGGCAGTGGACCGGCGTAAAGTAGCGGTCGAGCTCCTCATCCGGGAAGTAGCGGGTGTATTGGATCGATCCGCTGCTGCTGATGGTGCGCAGGATGCAGAACGGATTGCTCAGAATCATGTTGGCCTTTTCGCTCGATGGCGTATAGAGCGTGGCATTCGAGAGGGTGATCGGACGGGTCATCCGTGTCATGCCGCCGCGCATTCCGGCGATACCCAGCAGAACGACGAGTACCAGCGAGAGGGTGTCGATCGGATAGCGGATATACCATACGTCACGCAGGGGAGACTGAGGAGTGATCCGTCTTCCGTATCCCCGGACGAGCAGTACGATCAACAGCACGCCGATTAGCGGCAGATACCAGTTCTCGGCTGCGAATTTCAGCAGCAGCTGTGCCGAGTTGCTGTTGTCTGCAAAGAAGATCTCGTCTGCCGTAAAGCGCTTCTGGGTATAGCGGAAGTAGACGCAGTCGGCCAGATTGACCGTTACGATAAGGATTGAATTGACTATTGCGTAGTACCAGAAGAGAATCTGCCGCCACCAGCCCCGCTCCCGGAAGCGGAACGGCAACAGGGAGAGCACGGCAAAGAGCAGGTTGGCATAGACGATCGAGGCCGTATCGAACAGGAGCGAACCCTTCAGCAGGGAGGTAAACTCTCCGGTCTCAATCGGGCCGATCAGCGAGCGGTTGTAGAGATAAAAGACGATCCGACAGAGCATCAGCACTACGTAGAGCAGTGCGATACGCCGCAGGAACAGACCCAGATTGCTGTGAAGCCAACGTCTCACCTTAGCAGGCTTTGAGGGACATGTCGAGTGACTTGATCTGGTGGGTCAACGCGCCGACCGAGATGAAATCGACTCCTGTTTCGGCGTATTCACGCAGGTTGTCCAGCGTGATGCCGCCGCTTGATTCCGTTTCGCAGCGTCCGGCCACCTTACGAACCGCTTCACGCGTCATTTCGGGGGTGAAGTTGTCGAACATGATGCGGTCAACGCCGCCTGCCTCGAAGACACGGTCAATATCTTCCAGCGATCGTACCTCGCACTCGATCGGAAGTTGTTTGCCCCGCTCGGCAAGGTATCGGCGTGCTCCCTCGATGGCCGGGCGGATGCCGCCGGCGAAATCGATGTGGTTGTCCTTGAGCAGAATCATGTCGAAGAGCCCCATGCGGTGGTTCTCGCCGCCACCGATCTTGACGGCCATCTTATCCAGCACGCGCATGCCGGGTGTGGTTTTGCGCGTGTCGAGTACCTTGGTGTGCAGCCCCTTGAGACGGTCTACGTAAACGGCCGTTTGGGTCGCTACGCCGCTCATACGCTGCATGATGTTCAGGATGATACGCTCGGCTTGCAGGAGCGACTGCAAACGTCCCGATACATAGAAGGCAACATCGCCCGGTTTTACGTGGTCGCCGTCCTGCAGGATCTGCTCGAACTTCATTTCGGGATCGAGTTTCTCGAAAACCAGGCGGGCAATCTCGATGCCTGCGATAATACCTTCCTGCTTGCAGAGCAGACGCATACGTCCCCGCTCCTCGACGGGGATACAACAAAGTGAAGTGTGATCGCCATCGCCGATATCTTCGCGGATGGCCAGGTCGATGAGTGCATCGACGTAAGGTTTGTATTCAGGTTTCATAGCGTTTCGATTTTTACGGATGCGGGAAAATTACCCGGCTTGTCGGACAAAAATAGTGAAAGACGGGCGCATCGGCAAACAAGTTTGCGAATTTGTCGCTCGTCTTTCGCTATTTTCTTGCAGGAGTGCTGTTCCTCTCCTCCTCTTATGCGGCTTTTACGATCAGCTTCCCCTGATAGACAACCTTGAAGGCTCCCATGCAGGAGAAAGTAACCGTGAAGGAGGTGTTGTCGACCTCTCCGCCCAGCTCGGTGATGACGTAGCGCTCATAGGGCGTTCCGGCGATTTCGGGGATTGTCTGCTCGACGCTCATGTGAAGCGTTTTCCCCTCGCAGGTATAGGGAATTCCCGGAACCTCCATTTCGAGGGCGGGCATATTGGCCGCAAACTTCGTTTCATGCATCAGCATACGGATGATGCCGTTCTCGTCTTCGGTCAGTTCGAAGAGAATCTTGTCATCGACAAACTGTTCGCCCGTTTTGATTGTCGTTACTGTCGAAGTGCCGAAGAAGAGCAGGTTGCCTGTCATGTGTCCGTCGACAAGCTGGTCGTTCTCCTGAGCAAAGGTGTAGCCGTCGGGAAGTTCTCCCTGGGGGGCCGGAGTGTCGTCGTTGCTGCAGGCTGCAAGGCCGATAAATGCCATTGCAAGCAGGAAGAGCCGAAGTGTTTTCATGATCATATCGTTTTTTATAGGTTAATGCTGAGTGTAACCCCGAAGGTGCGGGGACGTCCCCGTTGCAGGAACGAATTGCCGATCGATTCGAAATAGAAGGTGTCGTATCGGGAGCCGGTCAGGTTGCGTCCCCAGATGTCGATGGCGTAGTGGCGTTGTTCGAACCGGATTGAAGCGTCGAGCAGCGTGTAGAAGGGCTGCGAGCGGTCGTTCTGTTCGTTCCAATAGATTCGTCCCACGCCGTTGAGTCCGGCCCGCAGAATTACGTATTCGAGCCAGCGCCAACCGGTCGGAATCGTATAGGAGGCTCCGGCGTAGAGCGTATGTTGCGGTGCGTAGGGAATGAACTTGCCTGCATAATTCGCTTTGCCCGTGTCGAAATGGACGAACGTGGCATGCGTGTATCCATAGGAGGCCTGAATGTCAAGGTATTGCCAGAAGGTCGCTGAGAGCGAAGCCTCTCCTCCATAGCTGCGCGTGCGACCGGCATTGGTCATCATGCGCCCGGTTACCTGTCCTTCGGGGAAGACGGTAAGCTGCTGATCGCGACAGTCGATGTAGAAGAGGGCCACGTCGGCCTGCAACTTGTGATCCGGAGCCGAGAGGTGTGCGCCGATCTCGTAGTTCCAGCTCTTTTCGGGTTTGTAGGTAACGACATCCGCTACGTCGTACAGCGAACCGAACCCCATCTGTTTCATGACCTGCTGCTGCAATACGTCCGAGAACATCTGCGTGTTGAAGCCGCCTGCCTTGTACCCTTTCGAGATCGAAGCATAGAGCGTATTGTAGCGGTTTGCCCCCAGTTGGTATTGTACGGTAATTTTAGGCAGCAACTCAACAAAGGATTGCGAGAGCGTGCTGCCGTTGTCGATGTGGATCGTATGGTCGTAGATGGTCGGAGCAGAGGTCGTTTGGGTTGTGTAGGTGGCATCGGCATAGCTGCGATAGTGCAGTTTCGAACCTTCGAGATCCACTCGCAGACCGGCTGTCATCCGCCATCGGCCGACTTCGTAGCTGGATTCGTGATAGAGGGCGCCTCCGTAGTTCGGAGTACGGAAATCGCTGTCCAACAGGAAGGTGTCTTCACCCCAGCGGGCTATGATCCCTTGCTCTTCGAACCGGCTGAGTATCAGGTTGGAGATGCCGTCCTCCTTGAACAGGACCGGTGCCTGCATCGAGGTGTGGCGGTAGAATCCGAAGAGCCCGACAAGCCAGTGGTAGGCCTTGTCGGAGTTCGATCGGAAGACAATATCTTCGGTGATCGTATGCTCCCGACGGGCCTGGGTCAGGGTGAAGTAGGAGAGCGGCAGAAAATCCTGGTCGAGTGTCATCCGATCGTCCAGATACTGATAGCTTGTAATGCTCGAAACCGAAAATTTCGGGCCGGTATAGTGAACCGTCACTCCGTCGTTGATGGTCGTGCGGCGATAGCTGCACTCATCGTTGTAGTTGATCTCTCCGGTCTCGGCATATGCATAGGGGTAGCCTCCCTGATCGAGTGCCGAGAACGAGAGTGTGTTGTCGATGCGAAGTCCCTTTCCGTTCCGATACTGCATTTTGAAACGACTGCCGCCGCTCTGCTCCCAGTCGCATCTCTCACCCGTGTAGAGGTTGGTGTAGAAACCGTCGCTTTTTGAGTAGTAGCCGCCGATCGAGTATCCGAACCGTTCGTTGAGCTTCAGATAGGTCGAGATGCGGTACTTCTGGGTGTTCCCGCTGCCGTATTCAATGCCGGCACGTACTCCCTCATAGGTGAATGGCGAGAGGGTGTAGACGTTGATTACACCCCCCATCGTATTGCGCCCGAAAAGGGTGCTTTGGGGGCCGCGCAGCACCTCGATCCGCTCTACGTCCATCATCTCGAAGTCGTAGGCATCCTTGTTCATCAGCGGGACGTTGTCCACGTTGAGTCCCATGACCGGTTGGTCGATCCGGGCCCCCAGTCCCCGCACATAGATTGACGAGGTCATGCGGGAACCGTAGTCGGGAATGTAGAAGTTGGGTACGATCCGTGAAACCTCCTTGATGGCCGAGATATGTTGGCGCTCGATGCCGGTTTGTCCGATGATGGAGGCTGTAACGGGTTGTGTACGCAGATTGAGTCCCTGTTTGATGGCTGTTACCTGCACCTGGTCAATATGGATGATCGAATCCACGCGCGACTCGTCCGAATATTCGGACGGGATTTCTGCGGGTGTATTGTCCGTAGCTGCCCAAATCGAGACAGTCGACAGCAGGAGCAGCGTCGTGAGCAGGATATGTCGTATTTTGCGGTACATCCGTTATGAGTTCCGACCGCAAAGATAAGGGGATTCCCGCCACTTTTGCAACCCTCATTTATGAGGAGCGCGGACGTCGCTCTCGTCGGCGTAACCCATGCTGACGGCGTAGATAACCAGGGCAGCCGTCGATTTGGCCTCCAGTTTTTTCATGATGTTCCGCCGGTGGGAGATAACCGTCGTCAGTCCGATCTGGAGACGGTCGGCGATCTGTTTGTTGAGCAGTCCCTGGGCAATGAGCGTCAGCACCTCGATTTCGCGCATCGAGAGCGTTTCGGTCTCGGACGGAGGACAGTGGGGCAGTGCGTGGTCCGGCCGGGGTGCCTCGCTGCGCAGCATCAGCAGGTCGCGGATGAGACGCTCCTCGCGGGTGTAGATGTCGATCTGGCGCATCTGGGCGAACTGTGCTGAACGGCCACGTCCCAGCAGGATGGTTTTCGGACGGTGCTCCAGGAAAAACTTGCTGTGACGGGTGAAAATCGGCAGGGCAATGAAATAGTGGAAGTAACGCTCCGGGTCCGAGGCCTGAAAATCCGCAAAGTCCTCAAATACGGAGATCTCGGCGACCGGAACTACCTTTTCGAGGATCGAACGCAAGCCGAGCCCGACCAGGATGTTGGGCGTAATGATGGCAATGGCGGGTTTGGTCTGGCCGTGTGTCATTCGTGGTGGTAGGGCTCGTTGTTCAGGATCGTGAAGGCGCGGTAGATCTGCTCGGCGAAGATCGCCCGTACGATCTGGTGCGAGAAGGTCATCTTCGAAAGAGAGATCTTGGCATCGGCACGGCGGTAGACCTCCTCCGAAAAGCCGTAGGGGCCTCCGATGATCATCACCATGCGTCGGATGCCGCTCGCCATGCGTTTCTGAAGCCAGTAGGCAAAGTCGACCGAGCGGTATTCGTCGCCCCGTTCGTCAAGCAGGACCACATAGTCCCCGTCCGAGAACTGGCGCAGGATATTCTCCCCTTCGGCCGTGCGTTGCTGCTTGGCCGTGAGGCTTTTCGTATTGCGGATGTCGGGCAGTGTCGTGATCGCGAAGCGGCAATAGTGGTTGATTCGCTTGGCATAGGTGGCGACAAGCGTCTCGACCTCCTTGGAGTCGGTCTTCCCGATAACGATCAGTTCGAGGTTCACGGTTGTAATGCCTGATTAGAAATCGGTATTCCACTCACCGTCGGCATCCGGATAGATGACCGCAGCGTCGGGTGCGACCGATTTCAACCACTGGTAGGCTTTATACATATTGTATCCGTTTCCACACTCTCCGCCCAGGGCAAAGGCAATGATACAGGTGTGGTTGCGCGAACGGTAATACATGGCGCGTACCCGGTCGATGTATTCATCCACCAACTTCGGATCGTTGGTCGGTGTGCCGCCTACGGTGCGGTCCTCGCGGTTGTCGGGGGCGTTGAGGTTGGCCTGGTCGATCACCATCATACCCATGGCATCGCACAGGTCATAGAACCAGTATGGTTGCGGATAGTTGGGCCAAAGGGTATTCACCCCGTTCTTTTTCAGATTGAGAAGCTCCTTGCGGGTCGTCTGCTCGTCTCCGGCTGCATTGTAGCGTTGCCATACGATATTGACCGGTTTGCCGAAGCGGCAGAACTGCCCCTCCTTCACCTCCTGCTGGTCGAATCCGATCTTGATCGGAATGTACTCCTTGAACGTTCCGTTGCGTTTGGTGTAGAGCATCACCTTGTAGAGCGGACTCTTGCCGTTTACCCCCCAGCGGTGTTCGTTGGTGTGGTAGATGAAGGGGTGGAAGCGCAGTGTATCGACCGATTGTCCTGCGACCGTAATTTCGTTTACGCTGAATTCGAGCAACTTGCCGGTCGGATCGTAGATGTCGAATCCGACGGTGATCGGCTCTTCGTAGTTGAATCCGTTTTGCAGGATAACTTCCAGATCCAGAATGCCGAAGCGGTTCAGTGAGTCGGGCGTCAACTTGACATTGAAGTCACGGATGCTCCGCTTCTCCTGGGCGAACAGGTAGCTGTTCGAGAAGGGTTTTACGGGTTTTGCCGAGAACCCTTTTTCGAGCGATGTGTAGGGATTCTTGTGCAGGATGAAGAGCAGGTCGTTTTCCCCTTGCTTTACGTATGGGGTAATGTCCAGGTCGAGTGGCGAGTATGTGTCGTTGACAATAATGACGGGACGCTCGTTGATGCACAGGGTATAGGATGCCCGTACGTTCTCCAGATGGAGGTAGATGAACGAGTCGAACCAGCTGTTGGGGATTTCGACCTCTTCGCCCAGTCCGAGTACATCCTCTCCTTCGGTCAGGAGTTTGGGCTCGAACGCCTTGTACTTGGCGATGTTCTTGCGGTCGAGTGCATCGGCCGCTTCGCGGGTGTCGAAGGGAACGAACTCCGAACGGTAGATGCGGGGTGAGGTTTGGGCCGAAACCGTGGCGGCAAAACCCAGCGCGATGAGTATCAGTAATATCCGTTTCATGATCGAATGCTGTGGTCAATAATCGTATGAATGAGACTTGACAAAGGTACTTTTTTTTTGCCGAATCGCAAATATGTCGTATCTTTGTATATCTGTATCTTCATTTTTTGTGCAAACAGATAGAAATTTATTGATAGGTATGAAAAGTTTAAGAATCGTAGAGTTGCTCCGGTTGCCGGCTACGGGTGACCAGGTCGTTGTGAAAGGTTGGGTAAGAACGAAACGCGGAAACAAGAATGTTGCCTTTATCGCCCTGAATGACGGATCCTGCGTTGCCAATATCCAGGTGGTAGTCGATCTGTCGAAATTCGACGAAGAGTTGTTGCGCAAGGTGACCACGGGTGCGTGTCTGCGAGTGGACGGTCCGCTGGTCGAGTCGGTCGGTTCGGGACAGGGTGTCGAGGTACAGGCCGAGAAGATCGAAGTCTACGGTACGGCCGATCCTGAAACCTATCCGTTGCAGAAGAAAGGCCACTCGCTTGAGTTCCTGCGTGAGAAGGCTTATCTGCGTCCCCGTACCAATACGTTCGGTGCAATTCTCCGTATTCGCCACGCGATGGCATTCGCGATCCATAAATATTTCAATGACAGAGGGTTCTTCTACCTGCATACGCCGCTGATCACGGCCTCGGACTGCGAGGGAGCCGGTGCGATGTTCCAGGTTACGACCCTCGATCTGAACAACCTGCCCAAAGACGAGCAGGGCAAGGTCGATTATTCACAGGACTTCTTCGGCCGTCAGACGGCTTTGACCGTTTCGGGACAGCTCGAAGGTGAGTTGGGTGCCATGTCGCTCGGCCGTATCTATACGTTCGGCCCGACCTTCCGTGCCGAGAACTCCAATACACCGCGCCACCTGGCCGAGTTCTGGATGATCGAGCCCGAGATGGCTTTCTATGAGTTGGAGGACAACATGGAGTTGGCCGAGGACTTCCTGAAAAACCTGATCCGTTATGCGCTGGATAACTGCCAGGAGGATCTTGAGTTCATGAACAAGATGTGGGACGACGGCTTGATCGAGCGCCTGCATTTCGTGCTGGAGCACGACTTCAAACGTCTGGACTATACCGAGGGTATCGAGATCCTGAAGGCATCGGGCCGCAAGTTCGAGTTCCCGTGCGATTGGGGTTGCGACCTGCAGAGCGAGCACGAACGCTATCTGGTTGAGGAGCACTTCAAGCGTCCGGTGATCCTGATCAACTACCCGAAAGAGATCAAGGCCTTCTACATGAAGCAGAACGAAGACGGAAAGACGGTACGCGCCATGGATGTGCTCTTCCCGAAGATCGGCGAGATTATCGGTGGTTCGGAGCGTGAGGCCGATTACGGCAAACTGATGGCCCGTATCGAGGAGCTTGGAATGTCCACCGACGAGTTGTGGTGGTATATCGATACGCGCCGTTGGGGTACGGCTCCCCACTCGGGATTCGGTCTTGGATTCGAGCGTCTGTTGCTCTTCGTAACCGGTATGGGTAACATCCGTGATGTGATCCCGTTCCCGCGCACCCCGAAGAATGCCGATTTTTAATCGGACGTTCAGCCGAAACATTAATCAAGAGGCTGCAAATCCCTGCTGCGGGACTCTCCTCCGCACTCTGTGATCGCTCTTTTTCAGGAACGGCACGGCTTGCGACGGTCCGTTGGGATAGGGAAGAGACCTTGTCAGGCGTTATGGTATTTAATCGTTAAACGGAAAGTATGGCTATCAAACAGAAACAGGTGCTGTCCATGCAGCAGAAACTGTCTCCGCAACAGATTCAGATGATTCGATTGCTCGAACTGCCGGCGGCTCAGCTCGAACAGCGCATCAAACAGGAGATTGAGGAGAATATCGTGCTGGAGGAGGATGACCATACTTCGGAAGAGGAGCAACCTCAGGAGATATCGATGGAGGATTATCTCCAGGAAGACGACGAAACCCCTGCCTACAAAAGTCGTATCAATAACTTTTCGAAAGACGACAAACCTCGTCAGGTTCCCGTTGTCGAGGGACGCACCTTGCAGGAGTACCTGATCGAGCAGTTGGGATACCGCAACCTTTCTGAAACCGATATGCGTTTGGCGACCTTTTTGGTCGGGAGTATCGAAGATGACGGTTATCTACGCCGGGACCTGGAATCCATTGCCGACGATATAGCCTTCACTCTGGGAATCGAGGTGGAACCACAGCACCTGGAGGAGCTTCTGCGGATCATTCACGAGTTGGAGCCGGCGGGTGTCGGGGCTCGCAACCTGCAAGAATGCCTGTTGTTGCAGATGGATGCGCAGAAAACGAATACGCCGGCCAGAGTGCTTGCCCGTAAGATATTGGCCAGTTATTTCGATGATTTCGTTAAAAAGCATTATGAGAAGCTGATGGCTCGTTTGCGGGTCTCGGAGCAGGAGTTCCGCGAAGCGATCGAAGAGATCAAACGCCTTTCCCCTCGACCGGGGAATCTCTATTCGGAGGGAGGAACGGATACGACTCCATATGTGATTCCGGACTTTATCCTGGACTACCAGGACGGCCATTTCGATTTGTCGTTGAATTCATACAACATTCCCGAAGCCAAGATCAACCATCGCTATGTCGATATGATTCGGGGTATGGTGAATTCCGAGGGGAAGGTGAAGGAGTCCGATCGGGAAGCTTTGCAATTCGTGAAAAGCAAGATCGATTCGGCCAAATGGTTTATTTCGGCAATCAAACAGCGTCACGATACATTGATGTCTACCATGCGGGCGATTCTCGATTATCAGCGGGAGTATTTCAAAGATGGTAATAAGAGTAAGCTGCGCCCGATGATTTTAAAAGATATTGCGGATCGGACGGGGCTGGACGTTTCGACTATTTCCCGGGTAGTGAACAGCAAATACGTACAGACTCATTTCGGAATCATCTTGCTCAAATCCCTCTTTTCGGAGGCAATGCAGACCGATAGCGGCGAGGAGGTTTCGAGCTACGAGATCAAGAATATTCTGCAACAGTGTGTTGATGAGGAGGACAAGCGACATCCTCTGACCGATGAGACGCTGATGGATATTCTCAACTCGAAGGGGTATCATATCGCTCGCCGAACGGTTGCCAAATATCGCGAGATTCTGAACATTCCCGTTGCCCGGTTGCGCAAGCAGATTTAACATTATGTATAGGTCTCTTGCCAGAGTCGTCTCTTTTGCGCTGCATCCGTTCGTGATGCCGCTTTACATGATTTTGTTGCTACTCACCGATACGACTTATGCTTCGATCTATTCGTTGAAGGTTAAGATTTATCTGGTATGGGTGACCGTGTTGTTCACGATGATTATTCCGGCATTGGTCTTGATGTTGCTCAAATCGTATCATAAGATCAGAGATTCGGATTTGACTCGACGAAGCGAACGGCTCATTCCTGTGTCAGCAATAGCCGTTTGTTACCTTCTTTGCGGAGTTGCCGTTATTCGAGTCCCTTTAGCCGAGATGCTCAGCCGATTCATGTTTGCTGCGGCTGCATGTGCCTTGCTTGTCATGATTATCTCCCTGTTCTGGAAGATCAGCTTGCATTTAACGGCATCGGGAGCCATACTCTCTTTTGTCCTGATGGTCCATATCGCCAGTGGTGGACGATTGATGGGGGCGTTGTGTGCGGCGATTTTTGCCGCGGGGCTACTTGGCTCGGCCCGATTGCAATTGGGATACCATACGCCGATGCAGGTTTTTGCCGGATTCATGACGGGGCTGGTTGTCGGGGCGGTGATCGTACTGCTCTGAGACGGTAAAAAGAAGAGCGAGAACGGGCGGATGATTTTTTCATCCGCCCGTTCTCGCTTGGTGCTTTTCTATTTGGAAAATTCTCCACCCAACATGATGCCCGGATAATTCGCCAACAATTGGCTCACGTTGTTCAGATTCGAATTCTCCGCTAATTCTGTGGAGGCATGACGTGCCGCTTTGATCGCCTCGTTGGCATCGAATTGGAGTGTCAGAACCTTGTTTTCTGCAAGGGTTACATAACCGACAAATATTGCTCTCGTCCCTTCTCTCTCCAAGGTCAGATGTAATGTTCCCGTCTTGGAAGAGTATGTGTAGTTCCCGTCGAGTTCCTGGCCTCCCATCGAGATGTGGACCTTCCCTCTCCGCTTGAATATTACAGATCCCTTGCCGGGTTTGAGTCCACCTTTGACATAGGCCGCTGCGATTTCGCTTTTCAGTCCGTTGACGGCGATCGATGCCAGAAGGTCGTTGCCCTTATATTCAATGCTGGGAGCTCTATATGTCCAGGCCCCCAACAGTTCGTCTGCCGAGGGGTAGCTCTTTTTCACAACCGTCTGCTCCGAAGGTTGGCTCATTCCGGCCAGCTGACGCAATTTGTCGGCGAATGATTGGGCGTGGAGGCTTGTTGCAGAGCATCCGATTGCAAGCAGGAGAAAAATAGCGATGCGCTTCATGACTTTATTTCTCTTCTTCGATTAACCGGTCGATCTCCCGCATCCATGTGTCGGCATTGGCATCCGAGGGCATTCTCCAGTCACCGCGTGGGGAGAGCGAAATGATGCCCACTTTCGGGCCGTCCGGCATGGTCGAACGTTTGAACTGCTGCGAGAAGAAGCGCTGGAAGAACAGACGCATCCATCGCAGGATCGTTCCCCGGTCGTAGCGGTCGTTGAAAGCCTTTTGTGCGACGAAGAGGATTTTTGCCGGCGAGTAGCCGTTGTGGATGAAGTGATAGAGGAAGAAGTCGTGCAGTTCGTATGGGCCGATGATCTTTTCGGTCTGCTGGCCGAACTCCTTGCCCTCTTCGGTGGGTAGCAATTCGGGACTGATCGGGGTTTCCACCACGTCGATGAGGATTTGACGGATTGCATCGTCCTTGCAACGCTCGGCCATCCAGCGCATCAAGACGCGGATCAGCGTCTTGGGAAGTGAAGCATTCAGTCCGTACATCGACATCTGGTCGCCGTTGTAGGTTGCCCACCCCAGGGCAAGTTCACTCAGGTCGCCGGTTCCTAACACCAGACCACCTTCGAGGTTGGCCAGATCCATCAGAATCTGGGTTCGCTCACGGGCTTGGGCGTTTTCATAGGCGGAAGATTGGGTCGTGGGGTCGAGTCCGATATCCGCGAAGTGCTGTTCGCACGCTTTGCGGATCGATATTTCACGTGACGTTACGCCGAGACAGCGCATCAGGGCCAGAGCATTGCGATAGGTGCGGTTGCTGGTGCCGAACCCCGGCATCGTAACGGCTATAATTCCCTTGCGGTTCAGCCCGAGACGGTCGAATGTGCGCACGGCAATCATCAGCGCCAACGTGGAGTCGAGTCCGCCGGATACACCCAACACCACTTTCTTGCAGTTGGTATGTTCGAGGCGCTGGGCAAGGCCCATTGTCTGGATATTGACAATCTCGTTACCGCACTCCTCCATCTCCTCCGGTGATCCGGGAACAAACGGCTGGGGATCGATCCACCGATCGAGTGTCGTGTCTGCGGGATTCTTCGGAAGCGATATTTCAACGATGATGCGTTCGTTCGGACGGTGCGGAGCAAAGGTTGTCGTGCGGCGGCGAGAGGTGATAAGCCGCTCGGTATCGATGTCGGCTACTACAAGCTGCTCTTCGAGCGAGAACCGCTCGCTGCGCTGCAGGATCTGGCCCCCTTCGACGATGATTCCGTTTCCGGCAAAAACGAGGTCGGTCGAGGACTCTCCGTATCCGGCCGAGCAGTAGACGTATGCCGACTGCGTACGGGCCGACTGCGATTTGACGAGTGAAAGCAGGTAGTTGTGCTTGCCGATTACTTCGGGCGAAGCAGAGAGGTTGAACAGTACCTGGGCACCGTCCACGGCCTGATTGACCGAAGGTGCTGCCGGAACCCACATATCCTCGCAGATCTCGACGCCGAACTTTACCCCGTCGAGGTTGAACAGGATGTTGCGTCCGAAATCGGTCTCCTGGCCACACATTCGGATAGTGGCGAAGCCGATCTCCTCGCCCGACATGAAGCAGCGTGCCTCGTAGAATTCTGCGTAGTTCGGGATATAGGTTTTGGGAACCACCCCTCGGATGCGTCCTTCGGCGAAGACGACGGCACAGTTATAGAGAGCGTTGCCATAGGTGATCGGCATACCGACGATGCCGACGACGGGTAGCTGACTGGTTTCCGAAAGGATATATCCGAGCGCCTGTTCCGCTGCATTGAGCAGGGTGGGCTGCTGGATCAGGTCTCCGCACGTGTAGGCCGTGACCGAAAGTTCCGGGAAGAGGATGATCCGGGCACCCCGGTCGGCACCTTTGCGGATCAGCCCTGTAATCTGGCGGGCGTTATAGTCGCAATCGGCGATTCTCACGTGGGGAATCGCCGCTGCAACCTTTAAAAAACCGAATTTAGACATACGATTTCAGCGGTTAAATACTTTTGTTATTTGGCCCAGAGTTGAGCGATGTTCAGAATGACCTGAGTGGCTTTTCGCATCGTCGTGAGCGAGCAATATTCGAAACGTCCGTGGAAGTTCATGCCGCCCGTAAAGAGATTCGGACATGGAAGTCCCATGAACGAGAGACGGGCTCCGTCCGTGCCGCCGCGGATCGGTTTGACGAGCGGTTTTACATCCGCCATTTGCATGGCTTCGATTGCTTTGTCGATCACCTGCGGATGGGGTTCGACCATCGAACGCATGTTGTAGTAAGAATCCTTGAGCGTCAGGGCCACTACACCTTTGCCGTATTTCTTTGTCAAGAAATCGACGACATTTTCCATGAGGGTTTTGCGGGCTTCGAACTTCTCTTTGTCATGGTCGCGGATGATATAGCTTATCTGCGCCTTTTCGACCGTTCCGGTCAGGTTCGTGCAGTGGAAGAAGCCTTCGTACCCCTCCGTATGCTCGGGGCGTTCCCATGCCGGAAGCAGTGCGTTAAGCTCCGCTGCAACCTGAATGGCGTTGATCATCTTGTCCTTGGCGTAACCGGGGTGTACGTTGCGGCCCTGAATCTCGATCTTGGCTGCCGCCGCGTTGAAGTTTTCGTATTCGAGTTCACCCTCGAAACCTCCGTCTACCGTATAGGCAAACTGTGCTCCGAACGCCTTGACATCGAAGAAATCGACACCGCGTCCAATCTCCTCGTCGGGCGTAAATCCGAGGCGGATCTTCCCGTGTTTGATCTCGGGGTGGTTGAGCAGATACTCGGCTGCGGTCATGATTTCGGCCACACCTGCCTTGTCGTCCGCACCCAGCAGCGTCGTGCCGTCGGTATGGATCAGCGTGTGCCCCTTGAAGAAGGGGAGTTCGGGGAAATCCTCAACGGTCATCACCGTGTTCTCATTCAGACGGATATCCTTGCCGTCGTACTTCTCGATGATCTGCGGTTTGACGTTTGCGCCACTCATGTCGGGAGCCGTATCCACGTGGGCGATGAAGCCGATGACCGGCACGTTCTCATAACCGGGCGTTGCGGGAATCGTACCCATCGCATAGCCGTATTTGTCGATCGACACTTCGGTCATGCCCAGTCCCTTCATCTCCTCGACCAGATGTTTGAGCAGGGCGAGTTGTTTGTCCGTCGAGGGGAACTTCTCGCTCGACTCGTCGCTTTGCGTGTCGAAGGAGACGTATTTCAAAAATCTATCTTTTAAGTCCATATCTGAATAACGTTGTAAGGTTGAACAATGTTGTCGTGTTTACTCCTCTTTCTTGGCACGGAGCGTATGCATCGCAAAGTAGACGATAATGCCGATATACATCACCAGTGCCAGCCACGAAGCGCCATTCGATGCGCACCATTCGGCCAGTTTCCAATCGGCTCCCGCAAACTTGATGATGGCGCTTACGACTCCCATTAGGGCACCTCCGGCGATGAATCCCGAGGCGATAAGCGTACCCTGGCTCATGCGGGCCTTGTTGAGGGCTGCGTCTTTCGAACGGGTCGATACGAACCATGCGACTACACCTCCGATGAGCAGCGGAAGGTTCAGTTGCAGAGGGATGAACATACCCAGCGAGAAGGGAAGTGCCGGGACGCCGATGCCGGTCAGCACCAGTGCCAGAATGGCTCCGCAGAAGTAGAGGATCCAGGGAGCCGATCCGCCCTGCATGAGCGGTTGGATGACAGCTGCCATGGCATTCGCCTGAGGTGCGACGAGCGGACTGCCTTCACCGAATCCGTATGTCTTGTTGAGCAGGATCATGACGCCCGCTACGGTTGCAGCCGATACGAAGACACCCAGGAATTTCCAACCCTCCTGTTTCTTGGGCGTCGATCCGATCCAGTATCCGATCTTCAGGTCGGTGATGAAACCGCCGGCAGTCGAGAGGGCCGTGCAGACTACGCCACCGATGATCAGTGCGGCCATGATGCCGCTCGTGCCGTTCAGACCGATACTTACCAATACGAGCGACGAGAGGATCAGCGTCATCAGCGTCATGCCCGATACAGGGTTGCTGCCGACGATCGCGATGGCGTTGGCCGCCACGGTGGTGAACAGGAACGAGATGACGAAGACGATCAACAGCGCAACGATGGTCTGTCCCCAGTTGCCCAGCACGCCGAACTGGAAGAAGAAGAATACGGCGGCGAGCGTGGCGATCAGAATCGAAAGGATCAGCCGCATGCTAATATCGCGCTGCGTGCGCTCGACCTTGACTTCGGCGTTTTTCTTTTTACCGGAGAATTCGCTGATGGCCAGTCCCAATGCCTGACGGATGATGCCGCCCTGACGGATGATGCCGATCAGGCCGGCCATGGCGATACCGCCGATTCCGAGCGGACGGCCGAAGGTCTGGAACAGATCCTCGGGCGACATTCCTGCACCTGTTGCGGTGGAGCCGACGATCGGAACGACGAGCCACCACACAAGGAACGAACCTGCGGCGATGATGGCCGAATATTTCAGACCGATAATATATCCAAGACCCAGGATGGCGGCGCTCGTATTGACCTGCAGCATCACCTTGAACTTGTCGGCAATGGCGGTTCCCCATGCGGTCATACGGGTCGAGATGGCCTCACCCCAGAGTCCGAATGTGCTGGCGCAGAAGTCGTAGAGACCGCCGACCAGACCGGCCACGGCGAGCAGTTTGGCCTGGCTGCCGCCCTTTTCACCCGATACGAGCACTTCGGTCGTGGCCGTAGCCTCCGGGAAAGGATATTTGCCGTGCATCTCCTTGACGAAATATTTGCGGAAGGGGATGAGCAGTACGATGCCCAGGATGCCGCCGAAAAGCGAAGAGAGGAATATTTTGTAGAATTCGGCTTCGAGACCGAGAATATAGAGGGCCGGAAGGGTGAAGATCGCTCCGGCGACGATGATACCCGACGATGCGCCGATCGACTGGATGATGACGTTTTGTCCGAGCATATTCTTTTTACCCAAGACGTTCCCGACTCCGACGGCGATGATGGCGATCGGGATGGCGGCCTCGAATACCTGACCGATACGCAGCCCCAGGTAGGCTGCGGCGGCCGAGAAGAGAATCGCCATGAGGATGCCCATGGTTACCGAGTATGGGGTTACCTCCTTCGGCGTGGTGTTGGCCGGAAGGATGGGCTTGTACTCTTCACCCGGTTTAAGTTCCCGATAGGCGTTGTCGGGTAATGATTGTGTGGGTTTGTTTTGCTCCATGTTTATGTCGTTTTTTGTTGAATTTTTCACAGTAGCTTACAAAGCTAATTATTTTCTGGAGAAAATAAAAAAAAGTTCCGGCCTCAAAATGGGGCCGGAATCCTATCTCAGCGGGTTTGGGGCGTTTATAGCGTCTGGATGAACGCGCTGATGGCCTGCACCAGCTCTTCCGAGATGGGCAGCGCAGGGTTGGTGTAGACACTCAGAACCTGCTGCTGCATGTCGCGCTCTTGGCTGATTTTCATCGGGTGGGTCATGTCGTGAATGATAATCTTGCGGGCTTTCGGCTGTGCCTGGGCCAGTGCTTCGGCATCCTTTACCGATACCTGCAGGTCGTTGTCTCCATTGAGAATCAGCACCGGCTGTTGCACGTTGCGGATCTCCTCGCGCGGATCATACTGCATCCAGGAGCTCATGTAGGGCTGGATGGAGGGGCGAAATACCATCTGGAGCTGGGGCGGAATCTCTGATTCGGGGACGCTCTCTCCCTGTTTGAGCCGGGAGAGTATCTTTTGGGTCGATAGCATCAATCCCGGATTGACCCCCATGGTCTGGGTGCCGAGTTGGATCTGGAGAATCTCGTCGATCGGGAATCCTGCTCCGGCGATCGAGATGACGGCTGCAATACCCTTTTCGCCGTCTGCCGCCAGAGCCAGGGCGATGAGCGAACCTTCGCTGTGCCCGGCCAGTACGACCTTCTCGAATCCCGTCTGTCGGAGATAATCGATACATGCTCTTGCCCCGTTGATGTAGTCTTCGAAGCGGAGCGAATCCTCGGGTATTCTTTGGTTCGGGTCGGTGTAGGTGCTGGCACCGATTCCCTGCTTATCGTAGCGCAGTGAGGCGATGCCGGTACTTTTGAGCGCCTCGGCGAGTTGATAGTAGGCGTTGGTGTGGAGTGCAGGACCGCCGTTTCCGTTACGGTCGATCGGTCCCGATCCGGCGATGATGAGAACCGCCGTATTAGCCGGCTCATCGGGTGTAACGAGCGTTCCCCGGAGCGTTCCCCACGGTTGTGGAATGGCCACCTCCTCCTCTTTGGCCTGGGCCGTGAGAAGTGTGGCAAGCAGCAACAGGGTGCCGAGCCATTGGATTGTTTTCATTTTTATCTTGTTTTAGAGTTGTTCCGTCGTTGTTTCAAGACCGATCCCTCGTGACCCTTTGATCAGAATGAGGGCATTTCGGATCGGTTCCCGTTTCAATGCCTCCGCAAGCAGGTGCTGGTTTTGATAGAGTGAGGTCCGCGCGGGCTTTTCTGCCAGACTGTTGTAGGCCTGGGCGAAGTGGTCGCCGACCAGCAGCAATCGGGCCTCCGGAATTTCGGCCGCAAGTGCGAGAATACGGCAGTGCTCCTTCTGGGACCAGTCGCCCAACTCCAGCATATCTCCAAGAATCAGCACCTTTTGAGAACGTCCTTCGAGTGGCTCTGTACGGAAGTTGAGCAGGGCGGCCTGCATACTCGATGGGTTGGCATTGTAGCAGTCCAGAATCAGGGTGTTGTAGGACGATTCGAAACGTTGCGAGCGGTTGTTGTCGGGATGATAGGAGGTGATGGCCTTGCGGATGCGCTTCTCTTCGATGTTGAAATGGTGTCCGACCGCAACGGCTGCCGCTACATTGAAACGGTTGTAGTCCCCCTCCAGATGGTGAGCGACCCCTTCCGCCAGCGAAGTCGAATAGCGGTCGGTGTGAAGGCCCGGACGTTGGTCTGCCATCTCCGACAAGACCGGATCCTCTTTCCGGATAAAGGCTGTGCCGCCGTGTGCCGCCAGATAATCCAGCAGTTCCCCTTTGCCGCGGCGTACCCCCTCCGGGCCGCCGAATCCTTCGAGGTGGGCCAGCCCGACGTTGGTGATGATGCCGTAGTCGGGTTCTGCGATCGAGGTCAGCAGGGCGATCTCTCCGCACGCGCTGGCACCCATCTCCACAACGCCGAATTCGGTCCGATCGCTCATCGCGAGCAGGGTCAGCGGAACGCCGATGTGGTTGTTCAGGTTCCCGTGCGTGGCATAGGTCGTATATTTCTCCGACAGGACACGGGTGACGAGCTCCTTGGTGGTCGTTTTCCCGTTCGATCCCGTGATGGCCAGGATCGGAATACCCAACTCGCGGCGATGTTCCCGCGCCAGTGCCTGAAGCGCCTGTAGTACATCTTCGACTACGACCAGCCGGTCATTCAGATCGGGGTGTTGTGTCGGTAGTGAGGCATCGTCCACGACGGCATAAGCGGCCCCTTTGGCAAGGGCATCGGCTGCGAATCGGTTGCCGTCGAATGAGGCCCCCTTGAGGGCGAAAAAGAGTGAATCGGGCTCGATCCGGCGAGAGTCGGTCGAGATATGGGGATGGAGTCGGAACAGGTTGTAAAGCGTAGTCATGACTGGTGCTTTTATGCAATCGGGAGCGCTTTCGAACGCTCCCGAGGTTTGGTTAAATGTATTTGTCGCCGCTGTCGTATTTGACGTCGTCGATGAATTTCTTGACGTTTTGCTCTTCGCTGCGAGGACAGATCATCAGCACATCCTTCGTATCCACGACAATGAACTCTTTTAGCCCCTTGATGACGGCAATTTTCTCTTCGGGCAGTGAGATGATGCAACTGCGGGTGGTATCATCCGTATAGCACCCCTTTTCGGGTTTGGCGTTGGCATAACGATCCTTGCGGGCGTGCTGGTAGAGTGATCCCCAGGTGCCTATATCGCTCCATCCGAACTCTCCGCGATGGACGTAGACGTTGTCCGCCTTTTCCATGACACCGTAGTCGATCGAGATGGCCCGACATTCGGAGAAGACTCTTGCAACGGCCTCCTCTTCGGCAGGAGTTCCCAGTGCCGTGTCGATCGACTCGAAGAGTGCGTGGTGTTCGGGCAGGTGCAGGCGGAGTGCATCTAGAATATCCTCTACTTTCCAGATGAAGATGCCGGAGTTCCAAAGAAATTCGCCGGTCTGCAGGAAGGTCTGCGCCAGTTCGAGACTCGGTTTCTCGGTGAAGCATTTTACCTTGCTGATCGGCTGGTCGGACGAGACCTGAATGTAGCCGTATCCCGTTTCGGGACGAGTCGGCGTGATGCCGACGGTCATCAGGGCGGCGTGGTCGTCGATAAAATCGAGGCAATCTTCAATGATGGGACGAAAAGCCTCTTCGTCGAGGATCAGGTGGTCGGAGGGGGTGACGATCATTTTTGCCTTCGGATCTTTTTTCCGGAGGACTGAGGCGGCGTAGCAGATACAGGGTGCCGTATTGCGACCGATCGGTTCGCAGAGAATCTGATCCTCTCCGATTTCAGGTAATTGCTGCCGGACGAGCTCTTTATAGCGGGCGTTGGTTACGATCAGGAAATTGTTTTCGGGTATGATCTTGCGGAAGCGGTCGAAAGTCATGCGCAGGAACGATTTGCCTGTGCCGAGAATATCGAGAAACTGTTTGGGCATGGTCTGGCGGCTCAATGGCCAGAAGCGGCGGCCGATACCGCCGGCCATGATGACGCAATAGGTCTGGTTGTTCATAATCTATTTTGTTCGTTTTATTGACGAAAACCGGATTTGTTATAAAGATAGCGAACGACGAGCGGCAATTGCGAGTTTGTTTGCGAATTTACCGGAGTAGCCTTCTATCTTCTACAAAGATAAAAATTATTTCCTATATTTGCTGTCTATACCGCAATAATTCCGGACCATATTATGCAGATAAGACTTTTTACGATTCCGAACATTCTGACTCTTTGCAACCTGCTCTGCGGAGCCTTTGCAGCGGTCTCCGCCTTGTTACAGAATGACTTGGTGTCGGCGTTCTGGTTTATCGTGTTGGGCGCCGTGTTCGATTTTCTGGACGGATTCTCGGCCCGTCTGCTCAAAATGCCTTCGCCCATCGGTATCCAACTGGACTCGCTGGCCGATGTGCTGACCTTCGGGTTCGCCCCGTCGGCAATTCTTTTCCGGATGTATCTCGGAGCTGAATCACTCTGGTCTACGGATGTGTATGTGGGATTGGGCGTTTTTATTCTGGTGGCTTTTGCCGCGCTGCGTCTGGCTAAATTCAATGTCGACGATACGCAGACTACTGAATTTTGCGGACTTCCTACGCCGGCCGGTGGCTTGTTTTGCGCCTCCCTCGGTATGTTGTGGCAGATGGGACGTTTGCCTCTTACGGGGGAGGCTGTTGTTGCTATTGCTTTCGTAGTGGCCTTGTTGCTGATCGCTCCGATCCGCATGTTCTCTCTCAAATTCCACGGCTTCGGGTGGCGGGGCAATGAATTGCGCTATATCTTTTTGGCAACCAGCGCTGTGCTGATAATTTTCCTGCGGGCATACTCGATCCCGACAATCATCGTTTTGTATATTGTCGTTTCGACGATACGCTGGGTGTGTGCTTGGGCAAAATGTCCTGAAAAAACACGGGAAGCGTGATTTTTTATTATCTTTGCCGCAATTGTTTGTAGTGTACTCCGATGTATTCGAAGGCGTTGAAAAAAATTTTGTGGATTTTGTTGTGGGGAGGATTCCTGTTCGTCCCGATGTGTGTCTCCGCACAGTTCGATGCACAGGCCATGTACCGCCAGCAACAATTACAAAATGGCAACGACCCGAACGGAACTCCTATCGGCGCCAATCCATTTCAGAGCGATGATTCGAATCAACAGGCCGAACAGACCGATACCACCAAGAAAAAAAGAATTCGTAAACCGCTCGAATCCTATTTCTTCAACGATTCCATACGGGCTCTTCCCAATTTCTCGTGGACAATTAATAGTGATTACAACAAAGTGGAAATCAATCCGTTGGATACGACGTTGGCTACCTGGCGGATCGATTATCCCTTCTACAAGGAGGGGGTCGGACATGCCGCTTTGGGCGGATTGGGTCAGGCGACACTTCCCTATAACTATTTCGAACGACCCGAATATCGGGACTTCGACTTCGCGGCAGGGTTTGACGTATATACCTACCGCATGGAGAACGTCCCTTTCTACAATCTGAAAAAGCCCTATTTCCAGTTCCAATACCTTGAATCGGGACAGAAGAAGTTTCGGGAGGCGAATTTCGGGTTGACGGTAGCGCATAATATTTCGCCTACGACCGGTTTTAATCTGAATTACAGATCTCGCGGAACCAACGGACTTTATGAGTGGCAGAAGACCAAGAACCAGAACTTGTCGGTTGCCGTATCGCACACGGGAAAACGTTATTCGATTCATGCCGGGTATATCAACAACCACATGGAGATGCGTGAGAACGGAGGTGTCGTCGGTGAATGGGCCATTCGGGATACGGTCTTCGAAATGCCTTCCGGAGTGCCGATGAAGTTGACCAACTATCAGGCGCAGAATGTCTATCGCAACAATGTATTTTTTGTCGAACAGTCGTTCGGTATTCCGCTGGTTCCGGTAACGGATCGGGATTTTTCGATTGCGAATCTCCCGGCGGTCTATATCGGCCATTCATTCGAGTATAACGTCTGGAGCAAGGTTTATACCGATGTCAAGGGGACTTATACGGACGAGCGTTACAGCCGTGATGAGGAGGGAAATTTCGTCTTTCAGGATGGGTTGGAGTACTATAAAGATTGGTTTATTAACCCGGCACAGTCGCGGGATTCGCTTTATGAACGAGTCATCTCGAACCGGATTTTCGTCCAGGCTCAGCCATGGGATCGCAACGGGGTGATCGGTACTCTTAACGGCGGTGTCGGATTTGATCTGCATACCTATTCCCAGTTTCGGATGGAATCCTATTTGACGGGTTGTTACGAAAGGGTACACGAGAGCAGTTATTTCTTTTACGGATCGATCGAAGGCAAAATCAAGAGATATGTCGACTGGGGTGCGGATGCTAAATTCTACCCCTCGGGATATAGAGGCGGAGATATGTCGATTGGGGGAAATTTGACCCTGACGGGATTTATCCGCAACCGACCCTTGATTCTCTCTGGGCGTTTCCGTACGGAGACGCGTTCTCCGAGTTTTTGGCAGGAGAATCTATTCTCTAACCACTATGTGTGGAATACTCCTTTGAATAAGGAGAGCGAAACTCGTTTTGAGGTTTCGTTCCGAGTGCCCGATTTTGCTCTCGAATTGGGGGCATGGCAGGGTGTGGTCACCGACAAGATTTATTACGGCCTTGAGAATGGGGACGTACGGATCATGCAGGACCATGGGACGACCAGCGTGACGAGTGTATATGCCCGCAAAGATTTCCGGATTGCCGGACTTCATTTGGATCATAAGGTATTGTTGCAGTGGAGTACGAATCAAGAAGCAATACCCGTTCCGCTTGTCAGCGCCTTCCTGTCGTATTACTACGAGTTTTGGGCGGTGCGAGACGTGTTGAGAGTGCAGTTTGGATTGGACGGCCATTTCAATACGAGGTATTATGCGCCGGGATACAGTCCAGCTCTCTCCGAATTTGTCAATCAGCGAGAGGTACAGGTGGGAAACTATCCCTACGTGGACCTTTTCTTGGTCGCCAAGTGGAAACGAGCCCGAATATTCTTGAAATACCAACACATCAATCGTGGACTGTTCGGTAATAACGAATATTTCGCCATTGCGAAATATCCGCTTAATCCGGGTATGTTCAAGTTCGGTATTTCGTGGGGATTCTATGATTAGCGTACTGTACGGCACGGGAAGAACTGCCTGCAGAAATAAATCGTATGATAAGAAAAACCGTTTTAACGTTTATATTTTTAATTCTGCTGACCACTTTCTACGGCTTTAATGCGAATTTCAGCTCCTCTTCGATGGAGGAAGTCGATCCGCAGGCCCGAAGCGTATCGATGTGCGTGATCTCCCCCTATGATGCCCTGATACGTGCTGTCAGCGAACGCGAGGGGAACGATTGGCGCTTGATCAGTGCCATTGCCTACCATGAGTCTCGATTTACCCCCGATATTGTTTCGCACCGAGGAGCCTGCGGACTGATGCAGATCATGCCGGCCGTTGCCCGTCAGTTTGATGTCGCTTCTTCGGAGGAGCTTTTCGATCCGGAAACGAACGTTTTGGTAGCCAATAAGATCCTTAATCGGATTTACTCTTCGTTGAGATTACCGGCCGGTATCCCTGAAAAGGATCGTATGAGTATTGCTTTGGCCTGCTACAACGGAGGAATCGGCCATATTGATGATGCACGAAGACTTGCTCGCGTCAACGGTGAGAATCCCAACAGTTGGGAGGTTGTCCTGCGTTATCTGGAATTGAAAGCAGATCCGGAATTCTACGAGTCAGATGTCGTACGTTGCGGTAAATTTACCGGTTCGGCCCAGACAAAGGCTTTCGTCGACGACGTGATGAACCGTTACGACAAGTATTGTTCGATGGTTCAGTAGGAAATGGATTGAAAGGGGTGGAGTGATTCGTCGTAGTGAGTCGGAGCTGCGCCTCAGGAAAAAAGGCAACTCGATTAACGAGTTGCCTTTTTTCCTGAAACATTTTTGAGCTTTCCGAAAGGGCGAATCATACGGACTGGGGTAAGGAGCGATGTCCCGTGTCCGATCGTTGAAATGATGGATTACAACGCAGATTCCACCTCGTCGTAGATCAGTTCGAAATCATCGACCCAAAGGACGCTCTCGTTGCTGCCTATGAAGTAATCGCCCCATCGCGATGCCGAGCAGACGATTACGATGTGGGTAGGTTTACGATCCGTGGCAACGTATTTGAGCGGGATTGTGAATTCAGCCCACTCTTCGACGCTGTTCGTGAGGGCCAACTCGCCGTAGGCAATCACATCCGGTCCGTTCGGGTTGAAGAAGGTGTTGGGATCCCGTGTGTCGATGATGATGGGGACTTCGTCGGTTCCCAGCATTTCGCTCTCCTTGGAGGAGACCCCGTATTTTTCCGGAGTCCAGGTGCCCAGGGCAATATAAACGACGCCGTTATCGGGATCACCCACCTTCAGATTCTGTCCGGGCGGTTGTAGTTCGCCTACCTTGGTCAGCAGCCCGCGATTGTATTTCACCCATCCATGCAGAGCAGTCGGCCGATTTTCGAACGGTCGGCCGAATCCGACGATACCGTTGGTGGCCCGTGTTGCCACGTAGCGTCCCGTGAAAAGATTTCCGGCCGCAATTTTGACGAGGTTTCCGATACCCACGTGCTTCGATTCGAGTTTGGCGGCGTATTTCCCCGTGCTGCCCGGACGTATATCCTCGGTTTTGTTCGTGAGAACCGCATTGCCGATTTTGGCTCCCGGATTTCCGGTCCCCCAGTAGCGGGTCTCCTCCGAGAGATATGGGCAGACGATATTTTGAATGGTATTCCACTCCTCGAATCCTCCGTTTGTCAGGAGCGGAGCCGCTTCGGTCGTAATCGTTACGAGTTCCGATTCATGATTCCCCGATACGGCGATAACTTCGTATTGGGTATCAGGTTCCAGACCGGATAAACAGGTATTGAAGGCACCTCCGGATATGTTGATTTTCTCGGACGGGACGGAGATCCACTCTTCATCGCCGGCTTTCCGATAGCGGAATCCCAGCTCCTCGCCGCTCAATCCCTCGGCATAGAGCCAGGCGACGCGGCTCCACGCATCGACCTGCGTGAACTGTACCGATACTTCCGTGGGGATCACATAGAGGGACCATTTTTGTTCTATGTCGTGGTAGGAAACGTAAACATAGCGTACCGATTCGAACGAGGTGAGCTCGTCGATCGAAGGGGTCATGGTTGTAATATCGGCCGGACCGAGTTTTAATCGAGTGATTGTGATTTCGTTCAGGTCGGTTCCCAGCGGTACGTATGCGGTTGCCATGAGACGCTCGGGGTCGATTACCGAGGCTCCGATTTGTGATTCTACCTCGAAATAGCGATCGATTTGCTGTTCGGCCATGATGGTCCATTCGTAGTCCTGATAGAAGGAGAGGGTCAAATAGAGCGGGGTGCGCAGATCGAATACGCCGCTGAGCGGAATCGACGATCGGGCATCCTCTGTTACGGAAATTTTGTTGATCTTTACTTGGCTGATGTCGGTCTGTTCGTCCAGATGGAGGGTTACCGTATTGTTTTTTTTGTCGATATTATCTGCCGAGCAGGTAAACCCTTCGCCTTCGACACCGAGTATCTCGAGTTCGACGACGGGATAGGGGATCGTGTTGCTGATGCAGGATCCCAATACCAGGGCGGAAACGAGTCCGACGATTTGTCGCAAAGATTTTTTCATCATGCCTTGTTGGCTTTCTTGTTCCACAAATGAACGGTTACACCGATGTGAATATTGAGCAGATTAAGACGGAATCTCATTTTGGAGGCTGTCCGAGTTCCGATTATGTTCCCGGCTTCGTCCTTTTGTTTGATTTTCGAGTACTCCAAGCCGCCTAACCCGAATGAAATCGTACTGCAAACATTGGGAAGGATATATACGGCCATGCCCGGATTGAATCCCAAAGAAAGTTGTGTCTGGTCGCCATTGACGGCTTTGATCCGATCACCGGTTTGGTAGGAGAAGTTGGTCGAACCGCTTTTCATCGAAAGATCTACCTCACTGAAGAAAGCGAAGGTCCCTTTGTTATCGAGACCGGCGTAGGATCTGAAAAAGAGTCCTACCGAGAGGGCGTTGCTTTTTAGATGTATATTGTTGAATGCCAGATTTATGTCATTTGTTTCTCCCAGGTTGATATTGGCGGATCCCAATGATCCGGAGAGATTCGTGTATCCGAATCGTACGCCCGCACACATGTTATCCTTGAAAAAGTAACCGACCGATGGATTTATCGTGAAGATACTTCCGTTCAAATTGAGGTTGTCCAGGATAAGCATGAAGTCCGTGTCATCGCTCGATAGCGTACCGTAGGATACCGTCAGGCCCAGGGCGACTTCGCCTGCATACGCGAATTTTAATTTATTGATTTCTCGATCCATTCGTCGGCGCATTGGGAGAAACCGTTGTTTTTTAGGGCGGTTCTGATTTTTTTGCAGGGAGTCGATCGTTGGGGTATCCGCAAATTCCGGATATAGGGTAGGTTTCGGGAGCGATGAATAGCCGGAATCGGAGACCTGGGTCCCGACCAAGAGCGAATCGAGCTCGGTGACAGGGAACTGTTCCGTTCTGAGCGGTTCCTGTGCTCTAAGCATGGAGATCGCGGCAGTAGCTGTCAGCAGGGAAAATAGGAGTCGTTTCATCGTATTTGTCGGGTTATAGATAGAATGATACGCCTAATCCGATTGAGAAAATGTTGATCTTGAAATTCATCATGCTTGTCGAACGCTCGCCGACCGTGACTTGGTTATGAACTTGTCGTGTCCGGTTATAGGTGATACCCATGACACCGACGTTCACTTCGAAGGCCAAGTTGTTTGTTGCGAAAGCAACCAGTCCGGGGGATATGCCCAATGAGAAGGTGAAACTCTTTTGGAAAGTTCCTCTGATTGGGTAATCCATGGCGAATTCGGCCTGACCTCCGCCCAGAGCCAACTGCATTTCGTTGAATAGAGCGAATCTTTTGCTTTGTCCGAGGGGGATGTATTGCCTCCAGATAAGTCCGAATGAATAATTGTGCTGTAGTGCGTAGTAATATTCCAGGTTTAGGTTGATGCCGGTCTCTTGGTCTCCCAGATTGATGTCGGCCCCCTTGACGCGAAGCATTGAACGGGAGTAGTTGAATCGCCCCCCGATGGCCATGTTGTCCCGGATGGCATAGGCAATCAACGGACTGATCTTGAATGTATATCCGTCCGAATTTATATCGTTGATTACCAGGAATGTGTAGTCTGTATTGGTATGCGTCGAATAGGAGGCCGAGATACCTCCAATCCATTGTCCTTTGGGTACGAATCGGTTAGACAGAGACGACAGACCCCTCGATAATCGAGGATCGGGCCGATGTTCTGTTTCGGGCGATTCTTGAGTTTTAAGGCTTGTATGGGCAGACACCGATGAGTCGGATGCCGGAGGGGACAGATGTGTTTGTGCGGATGAATCGACCGCGGGCCGAGTTTGGGCCTGCGATCGATCCATTACGCAACAGATGCTGAGCGTCGTTAGAATAGCGAGAAAAAAACGCATTGGTATTAATATACGAATTCGATGTCGTCGAGATACATTTTACTGTCGGTGCTGCCTTCCATGTAATCGCCTCGATAGCTGGACGATGCGGTAATCATCAGGTAGTTGGGCATTTCATCGCTGCGATAGGTGATTGGCAACGTGATCTCGGTCCACTCGTTGACCGTAGTTTCCTGGATCCAGTCACCGTAACCGTAGATCGGACCTTCGGGGAGCGACTCATCCGAGGGATTGAAGAAGGTGCTTTGGTCGTAAGTATCCACCTTGTGGTAAGAACTCCACTTACCCATGCAGATGAACAGACGAGCCTTGTCGTTCGAGCCGACTGTTCCCTTGTACCAGAATTTGATCGCTTTCGGACGGGCGTTGAACGTGAAGGGACGCCCCATGTAAACGTCTCCGTATTTGATGTTGTGGACACCTCCGAATGTTCCGACGAAGATGTTGCCGGCAGCGATTTGTCCCAGGAAGCTCTTGGTTTCGAGCAGAGCGGCCTGGGTTCCTTTCGATCCGGGACGGACATCGCTGGTTGGCGAGGTGATGATCATACCGCCCGATTTAGCAGCCGGGTTGCCCGATCCCCAGAATCCCATGTAGGCCGTACCGGTACCGGTGCTGTTGCCGATTTCGCCTTCCGGACAGGGATAATAGGTGCTATTGAAGTAGGTCCATGTTTCGAAGTCTCCGTTGGGGATCTGGACTCCTGCGTCCGTCGACATACTCCGTACGGTCCCCTGCTCGGCATCGTTGATGAGCAGCTGGTACTCGTAATCGCGTCCTGCGGCGAAGTCGGTGGCTTGAGCCGTATAGGTGAAGTTTTCTCCGACTGCGGCCGTGGCGGTTTTCCACTCACCGAACTCTGTCTCTCCGGTCAGGCGTTCCCGATAACGTACCTTCACGTTCGAGATCGACGGGTCGGTCATGATGACCTGGAAGTTGGCCGTATTGAGCCATAAATCATAATTGCTCAGATCGGTCAGGCCGGTTACGGCGATATGAGCGGTTCCCGTGCCTTCGGTGTCTGTTACATCGGTCATGGTGAAGACGATGTCATGGATTCCTCCCTGGAATTTCGCAAAGAAAGCATCTTCCAGAGTTAAGGTGCCGTTATTTTCGTCCTGAGGCGTATAGCTGATGCCATTGGCGGCTGCATCCGGCGAGACGGATCCGTTTTCCATGACCGTATAGTTTTGTTCTCCGGCCTGAATTCTGATACCGCCGAGAGCTTGTACGGACGATACATTGAACGAGATCGGAGTTGCATTGTAGCCGATCACCGAGTTCATGTCCACACCGTTTCCTTTGATCGAGGGTTGGGGACTGAAGATAAACGGGTCTTCATGAATCTCTCCGTTCTCCTCAACCTGTACCGTAATACCCAGGTATCCGTCGGGAGTCTTCGAATATTTGAATTTCAGCGTGTGGAGGGTTCCCTTTTCCGGATTCGGGATAAATCCCGTCTTCGATACTTCGCCTAATTGCGTGCTGGATCCGTAGAAACCCCAACTCAGGTTGCTGGCTCCTTCTGGCAACAGGAAGTAGCCCGTTCCGTCTTCCGTATAGGAGAGGGTCGGGACGGAGTTGTTCTCCGCCTCAGCTTTCGAGAAGTTGTCGCTGGCGCTGACGAAAGTCTTGAATCCGAGATCCATCTTGTCCAGAATTGTCTGGTCGAAAACGACCTGCACGCCGACATTGGTGATTTTACAAACCACCTCGTCGATCACAACGTCTTTCGGGATGATATTTACGTCCAACTCGCCGTAATAGCTTTTGTTGGTGAATGTAGCAGCGCTCTGATCGCCTGCTTCAACCTTGATGCGGTATTGTCCGGCAACCAGGTAGAAGTCTCCGGGGGCATCCGTAGCCGGCTGGTACTTGCGGATGAGTTTTTCCTCGCCTCCTTCGATCTTGTATACACGCATTGTACTGTGGTCGAGTGCGTTGTATTCTGCACGCGAGTTACCGATGCTCAGACTCAAACGGAGTCTTCCCATTTGATCGCCCGATGTTTCGTCCACGCTGCTCGTGGTGCAGGCGCTCAGCGAGACTATCCCCGCTAACAGGGTTATATATTTTAAGATATTTTTCATGGTCTGTTCAAGGGTTTATTCGTGATTCGGATTGACGTAGAGCATGATGGATTTTACCGTCGTGCCCGATGCATCGGATATGCTGAGTTCGAAATCGGTATTGCCGGGGGCGACACCGTACAACGCGGGCATGAAGTTCGTAATGTCGATCTTCAGCGAAGTGGCTCCGGATACTTCGTCTTTGGTCGGGAATCCGAGCCCTTTCAAAGCCGTATTCATTTCATCGCTGGCCGGATTGATCAGATCCATCTCCTCGGCCAGATTGAGCTCAGTCAACACATCGCCAGTCAGCATATCGCTCTTGATACGTACCGTCAAGCCGGTGATGCCTGTTTCCGAAGCGATGTCGATGATAACGGGCAGCCCTGCGTCGGTTACTTCATGACGAATGCCGAAATCGGTCGTACCTCCTTTACCATCGCTCCAAATGACACTCGGCCCCTTGTCCGAACCGCCGCCCGTATGGGATACGATGATGGTCAGCGTCGTATAGGATCGCCGTCCTTCGGAATCCACAGCGATAAATTTTGCCGTATGGGTTCCTGTATAGTCGTACAGTCCTTTCATTCCCGCATATTTGGCCGTGATTTCGAGGTCGGATCCATTTTGGCTGACGAAACAGTATGCTTCGGCCGGATTTGCCTCGGGCCAAAGGGAGATTCGATTGTCGGTGAAGCCGGCTGCCTGCAAGGCAGATAGGAACTGTGCGTTGTCCGAATCGAAGATCACGTCGAGCGAAGAGACGGTCGAGCCGCTGTACGGTGTGAAGACCGCCATGATGTGGTCCGTACATTGATCGATGTTGAAGTTGAAGATTGCATCGCTGATCAGGAACGGATCCTCCACTTTGTGGTTGCCTCCCAATGAGAGTACCGGCGCGTTTTCATCCGAGACCTCTTCGTCGGGAATTTCCTCTTCCCCGTAACTATAGAGCGAAGACATAACATCCACGTCGATTTTTTCGTCGTAGACCCAGGTTTCTACCGTAATCTGTAACTGCACGTTCCCGTCGCTGGCGTGGAGAATCTTGATGCCGATCTTGCGCCATTGTCCCGCTTTTACGTTTTGCAACTCCTGGGTCCAGGTGATGGGAACATAGGAGGGTTCCTGCCCTTCGCCCGCTTTGTTGTAGGAGCCCGAAAGGACGATCTTGATGGTGTTGTTGCTCGATTGAGCCTTGAAGAATCCGGCACGGGCATCCTCACGACCGAATACGAGCGAGTGATTGCCCAGTGAAAGTGTTGTGGTGAGTTGTTGTTCCGAATCGTCCGGTTTGAAGAGAGCATTCAGATCGGCCGACAGTTCGACGGTGGTCTTGATATTGGCCAGACGACAGATTAGATTGCTGACATCCGTCTGCATCTTTTTGATGACATTGACGGTTACCTCTCCGTAATAGGTCGGGGTTTCCCACTCGGCATCGGGCATTGTGGCGTAGTTGGGCGATTCGGCCGTTACGGTATAGGTGTCCTGAGGCAATTCGAGACGTCCGAGCGATTTGATCTCTTCGTATGTATAGCTGCCCACCTCCTCTTTGGACGAGTTGAAGATTTTGACGAGGTAGTCTCCGGGAGCTTCGCTCGTGGCGTGTATCGTATTGTGGGGAAAGATGTTTTGGCTGAGATCACCGTCGTCTTTCGAAGTCTCCTGGTCATTGGTTACGGTCAGATCCCATTTTTCGAAAGAGAGGTATCCGGTCTCTTGGCCGGATTGTCCCTGGGGATTATCCAAGTCGAGTCCGTCTCGACCACAACTTACCGTTGCCAGTACGATGGCGAACAGGAACGATATTTTGGCGAAAGTCTTCATAAAATGAATTTTTCAGAGGTTACACAATTAAGCTTCCGGATTGATCTCGATCTCTTCGAGCTCGATCGGGGTGAGAGTATCGTCCAGTCGAATGTCGATGCTTCCCTGTCCAACTTGCGAGGCATCCACTTCGATCTTGTGCCAGGTACGGGCGACTGTCGAACCGATTTCATGTTCAGGGAATTGAACTTCCACGCCGTTCTGCGATTTGGTAGCGGTCCCCGACAGAAATAGTTTACTCTCCGCCTTGACGAAGATCATGGCGGACGATGCATTTGCGAACTTGAATTCATTGCCCGATTCGGTGCGGACGATGAATTCGGCATCGGTGTAATACTTGTTGAACATTTCGCTGCACGAGAGACTAATGACCGAATTGACCAGCGAGGCGGTGATATTTTGTTGGATGGTCTGGCGGGCCAGAACCGTGAACTCCTGCGTGCCTTCGTAGCAATAGGCGGTCACTCCCTCTTGCGAAGGATCTCCATAGCGGATCGTGGCCGTATAGTCTCCGCTGGGCATATAGGGTTTGTCATAGGTGCGGAATTTTTCGTATTCGGCCGAGAAACTTTCGGTTTCCGTGCCCGGTTTTCCTTTAAGGAGGAGCCAGAAATCGCCTGCATCCGGAATAACCGTTTCCGGCAGGTTTGTTGTTGCTCTGGTTTCGATCATGAGCGAAATGGTCGGTGCGAATTCTACTGTACCAAAACCTGTCTCCGTCGTCGTATTCTCCTCTTTCGAGCAGCCGATCGACAGGATCAGCATCGCCATGGGTAACAGCAAATACTTTTTCATGAGGGTATCTTTTTTGATTTTTAATGTGTTTATTTTACGATGGTTACGCGAATGTTGTCCACGTGGCAGTAGACCGACACACTCGTCGTGGCCCATATTTTATCCCGGTTGGAGTATATCTGCCAGGTCAGACGGGAGCTCTCGCTGCAGCCGTCCACACGCAGATTCTGCATCTTGTCCGGCAGGTTCGCTGCGTCGGAGAGTTCGCTGACCCGTTGATCCTGCACGGTGACGAAGTTCAGTGTGCGACCCGATTCGATGGGCGAGCCGCTGTTGTCGTCCGTGCGGCCGAAGGTGAGGGTGGCGTAGCTGTTGGCCTGATCGGAGGACCAGATTGTCTTTGAGTAGCCCGTGTCGAAGGAGACGCTGACCGAAACGTTCGCTCCCGGTTTGAGCGGTAGCGGGCGGCTGTCGATGCGTCCGTGTACGCGGGAGTTCGTAAGGGCCGAGTGGGTGGCGATATAGCAGTTGGCCTTGATGCAGGTGTTGGCCACCGTGCCGCCTCGGGCAGCATTCCAGTTTTCGAGTCCCCAGTCGGTCAGGATCGTACCACTCGATTCGTCGACTCCACCGTCCTCGTTTGCGGTGTGGAACTCTCCGATCTCGGAGAAGTCTTCGTAGAGCAGGTAGGGAACGACCAGCCCGACGGCCGTATGCTCCTGACCTGTGTAGGCGACGCTCGTCTTGCCTTTTACACCCGTCGCGTGTTCCGATTCGTAGGTAACCGTCAGCGGCGAGCTTTTCAGCAGTTCGCCGTAGAGGTCGGCATAGAAGGCGATCGATTTGTCGGGAGCATCGCTCTGGAAGGTTTTCGAGGTGCTGCCGTCACGGAAAGTCATCCCCTCCGGAGCCTGTATTTCGAATTGAGTCGGCTCTTCGCCCAATTGCGAATAGTCGGCGATCGAAAAATCGAGATAACTGACTGGTAATTCTTCGGGGACGGTCAACGTGATCGGGGTGATTCGTCCGGCTTCCATCGTCTTATTAACGGAGACAGTTAGCGTATGCGAGCGATAGCCTTCGGTGGAGAAGGCCGTGAATGAAATATCTCCGTCGATAGAGGTTGGGTTGATAAAGGCCCAGGCATAGTTCTCCTCCTTTTCGGTCAGGGGTTCTTCCAGATTCAGGGTGATCGTGCGGCCTCCTTCGCTCAAGGTCATGGGTACCGAAGGAGCGGTTGCATCGAAAGAGACGTTCCCGACGACTTCGGTCGGAAAGTCGATTTGCAGTTTGGCAACGGGGACCCCCCAAATGTTACGGTCCGTAGGGATTTCGATGCGGATCGCGTGGCATTTGTGTCGGAAGTGGAGGGTGTGATCTGGAAGTTGGGTCAGCATCTGGTCGCTCGATGCGAATGCCTGAAGTGCCGGTGCTGTTACAGGATCTGCAGCCATGATGTCGTTTGTCCCGTCGTAGCGACCCGATTGTTCAGCTGAAATATGGTAGGATACTTGGGTCCCGTTTGTGCTTTGGGGAAGAGGGTAGACTCCGGTGAATGTGTATTCGCCATCGGGCATCGGCGTGGAAATGGTGGAGCTGAACACGCCGGCAGAAAACTCCGTCCGGAAATAAGCCAGGGAAAAAGTCTGGGCTTCGAGCGTATAGGAAGACCCTCCGTCTGCGCTAGCCCAGATAGCGATCCGGTCGTTGTCATCCCAATGGGTCGTCGCCCAATCGTTGTTGTCGATACTTGTATGTGGAGCGATCGACGAGGAAGATACATCCGGATTACCGTCTCCGTTTTCGCACGATATTGCTACAAACAAGTCTTTTCCCGACGGGATGTTCGGGTCGGAATCGTTGTTTTTTGTACAAGCTGTCAGTAGTGTCAGCGCGAGCAGAATATACAGGTATTTCGTTGTCATAATGAATGATTCGCGATTTCACTCATGGACAAAAATAGGCCGATTCCATTTATAATAAAAATAATTTCAACGAACCGGATATTTTTCACCATGAACCGGAGGTTTGTTCGCTTGAGAAGAGGTTTATAAAAAGGGGAAAAAGGAGAGCTTGAGTCTTGGTCGGAGGATATTTGCGCCTCCTGTGATCGACGAGAGCAGAAAGAGAAAAAGCACCTCCCGATGGAGGTGCTTTTTCTCTTTCTGCTCTCCAACTGGAGAGCTTGTCTTTTTCAGAACTTCGGACGACTCAGTCGAGATGTGAAATTCCATTCGAGATTTAATTTTTCAGGTATTTGTCGAGCCATCCGAAGAACTCGCGCTGCCAAACCACCGAGTTCTGGGGTTTCATCACCTGGTGAGCCTCGTCCTCGAAGGCGATCAGTTTGGCATCGAGTCCGTGCAGACGAGCTGCGGTGAAGGCTTCGAGCGACTGCGAGTAGGGAATGCGGTAGTCGAGCTCGCCCGTAATGATCATGATCGGAGTATCCCATTGGTCGATCGCGCGATGCGGCGAGTTGGCGTAGCTGCGCATGGCTGTTGCGTTGTCCTTGTCCCAGTAGGCGCCGCCGTAGTCGTTGTTCAGGAAGAACAGTTCCTCGGTCGACCCGTACATGGAGTCGAAATCGAATATACCGCAGTGCGAGATGAAGGCTTTGAAGCGTTTGTCGTGGTGTCCGGCAAGGTAGTAAACCGAATAGCCGCCGTAGGATGCACCTACACAGCCGAGGTGATCTTTATCTACCCAAGGCTCTTTTGCCACGTCATCGATAGCCGAGAGATAATCGTGGATGTTCTGGCCGGAGTAGTCGCCCGAAATCTGATCGAGCCACTCCTGTCCGAACGAGGGGAGTCCGCGGCGATTGGGGGCTACGATGATGTAGCCGTTGGCCGCCATCAGCTGGAAATTCCAACGGTAGCTCCAGAATTGCGAAACGACACTCTGAGGACCGCCCTGACAGTAGAGCAGCGTGGGGTATTTCTTGGCCGGATCGAAGTCGGGCGGCAGAATAACCCAGGTGAGCATCTGTTTGCCGTCGGTGGTCTCTACCCAACGCTTCTCGACTTTGCCCATGCGGATGTGGTCCAGGATGGGCTTGTTGACGAAGGTCACCTGCGTCAGGGTTCCGTCCGCAAGGTTGATATCGAACAGTTCGTCCGGCGAAGAGATCGTGCAGATGTCGGCCACAGCCTTGCCGTTCTCGATCGATACGGCGTTGATGTCATGGTCACCCTTGGTGATGACCTTTACATTGCCGTTCATGTCTACGTGGCAGAGCTGGTGCGTAGCCTGGATCGGCGAGAGGAACCAGAGAGCCTTGTTGCCGTCCCAGATAACATTCGTTGCGTTGTAGTCGAAGTTCTCGGTCAGATCCTGCATCTGTCCCGTAGCCGAATCCCATACGAACAGACGCTCCTTGTCGGCCTCGTTGCCGGCACGGCGCTGCGAACGGAAAGCGATCTTCGTCCCGTCGGGCGAGAAGACGGGGTATTTGTCGTAACCCGGCATTTCGGGGGCTATCTTCAGACGCGGATCGACCTCTCTGGTTTTGCAAATGTTGCGGGTTTCGCCCGTAGCCAGATCATAAACGAAAATATCCGAGTCGGTCGAGATGGCGTATGCGGTACCCGTCAGCGGTTTGCAGGTGTAGGCGAGCTGTGTGCCGGCGGGGTTCCAGCTAATCTCTCCCATGTCGAAGTAGGGTGCCAGCGGGGTATCCCATGCTGCCTCCGGGCCGAGAATGTCCTTGCCGTTGGCCACGCCGCTATCTGTCAGGTCGGCCACGAAAATATGGCGATACTCTCCCTCGTCCCAATAGTTCCAGTGGCGGGCCATCAGGTCGTCATAGACGCGGGCTTTCGATTTGTCCATATCCTTATAGAGGTCGGATGAGCGACGGTCGGCTACCTGGACACTCTGTACATAGAAGAGTTTGTCGCCGGTCGGGTTGACACCGAAACCCTCGATGTCCTTATCGAGCGAGGAGAGCTGTTTGACGGCCGTTCCGTCGACGTTCATCTCCCAGATCTGCGAGGAGCCGCTGCGATCGGACAGGAAGTAGATCTTCGTTCCGTCGCCATTCCACTGCGGGCTGTAGTTGTTCGATGCGAAGTCGGTCAGCTGAGCTGTCTCTCCGCTGGCTGCATCGCGTACGTAGATGGCGGTTACACCGCGGTTTTCTTGCAGGTTGTAGTGGGTTACGGTGTAGAGCAGCTTGCTTGCATCCGGCGAGAGCCCAGCCAGCCCTACGCGGCCCATTTTCCACAAGATCTCAGGGGTCAGAACGCCTCCGGCGATCTCCTCCTGCGTCAGCTCGTTGTCGATAGCAAGGGGCTGGGGACGCTGCTCGCTGCCGCATCCGCTCAGACCCATGAGCGTAATTGCCATAAAGAAGAATAATTTTTTCATTTCGGATCGGTTTAACTCTATTTGGTATAAATTTGTCGCATCGAAATAAACTGTCCTATGCAGCTGGAACTTTTTTTTGCAGACAAGACCGTGCTTTTCACCGACGAATCGGTCCCTGAAACCTTCTTCAGGATCGATCTTGCGCAGGGTGATGAAATTTCTCGCACGAAGGTACTCAATTTTCTCGAAACGCACAAGGCCATAGCCATTCATGGGGATCGGCCCGATGAGATTTTCCATCGTTTTGGCCGGGAGTTCACGCCGGTCGAGGCGGCCGGAGGGTTGGTTGTCGACGGAGAGGGGCGTTGGCTGCTGATCCATCGCAACGGTCGTTGGGACCTGCCCAAAGGGCACGTGGAACGGGGTGAGGATACCGAGACCGCGGCTCTGCGCGAAGTGGCCGAAGAGACCGGTGTGGCGGGCGCGAGCGTCGTACGTCCGTTGTGCCGGACTTATCACGCCTATTATATGCACCATCGTTGGGAGTTGAAACATACCCATTGGTACGAAATGCGCATCGACGGATGCAAGCGACTTGTCCCCCAACAGGAGGAGGGTATCGAACAGGTGGCGTGGTTTGCACCTGATGAGGCGAAAGTGTGTGCCAAAGAGATGTTTCCCAGCGTCCGCCGGGTGTTGGAGAGTATGGAACGCTAATACCGGGTGTTTAAAACAAGAGAAGGAGAAGATCCCTTGAGCGATCTTCTCCTTCTCTTGTTTTGTCCTCACTTGTTTAGGAGGGCATGGGAATTTGATTCATGGCGTTGGCCATCGATTCGGCAATTTGGTCGAGCGCCTCGCGGAGTTTGCCGCCGATCATCATGCGCATCATCATATTCAGATCCGCGTGCAGAACCATCCGCATACGGGTGTCGTACGGAGCTACCTGCTGCAACTGAATCCAGAACGTAAAGTCGATCGGAAGTCCTCCCTCGCCGCTCTGAATCTTGACATACTTGGGGCACTCCTTGTCTACGATCTCCAGTTTGACCGTAAAGCCTTTTGCCTTGAAGGAGCAGTGGTTCTCGTCGGCCTGCCACTCCTCGACCTTGTCCTGTACGGCCGGTGTGAGGTTGTCGAGTCGGCTGATGAGAGTGTAGATCAGTTCGGCCGGCCGGCGTATCTGATGTTGTTTCGATTCGTATTTTTCCATAGGTTACCTTTTTTGTGGGGAACAAAGATAGTGAAAGCCGAGCGGCAAATGCAAACTTGTTTGCGAATTTGTCCGAG
>MHCFR05601__coassemble_603_pt1 | contig 125825 bp, 99 predicted proteins | sample MHCFR05601__metabat2_high_PE_060 | metagenome-assembled genome bin MHCFR05601
GCCCGCACCTCGACGATATTAATAAAAAAGAAAGCGTGGTGCTGAAAACTTATTTTAGAAAGTCGGGTCGTAGGAAACCCTATAGCATAAAATAAGCAACAGCCCACGCCTATATCCACGAAGGGATACGACGCGAGAAGATGTTCGCCTACTCTCTGCTAAAAAGTGGAATTTCCTACGTTCGACTTTCGAGAATAAACTTACACTTTCCGTGTGTTTAATATGTTATCGCAAATATAACATATTAAACGGGAAATGCAAAACACCCTGTCCTTATGGACACTGTTGCCATTGCAAACGACACAAAGTTCCTCAAAACAAACTTTTTATGCAACAAATCCAGCTCTGGATTCAAAACATTATTAATTGTATTTTAAGGTATTTTATCCACAAATCATGCAAATATTTAGAAAGATAAAAGAGGCCCCTGAACCAAATATTCAGGGGCCTCTTTTATCTTTCTAAAACAAGCTATTTGCCGAGTCCCATCTTCTCGATCAACGCCTTCACTTCGGGCTTGTGGCCGCGGAAGTTCACGTAGAGGGTCATCGGGTGCTCCTGTCCGCCCTTCGAGAGAATCTCGCGGCGGAAAGCCTCCGAAACCTCCTGATTGAAGATTCCCTTCTCCTTGAAGAGCGAGAAAGCATCAGCCTCCAGCACCTCGGCCCACTTGTAACTGTAATAGCCGGCCGCATAACCGCCACCGAAGATGTGGTTGAACGCCGGAGCCATCGCCGTCCCCTCGACCACGGGCAGCACTTGCGTCGATGCCATAGACTCCCTTTCGAAAGTCTCGACATTCCCCTCGAACGGCTCTTTAAGCGAATGCCATGCCATATCGGTCATACCGAACGAAAGCTGACGAACGTTGGAATATGCCGCCAGATAATTCTTCGAAGCCTCGATCTTCTCGATCAACTCTACGGGAATCGCCTCTCCGGTCTGGTAATGCACGGCCCACAAATCGAGAAACTCCTTTTCGGTCGCCCAGTTCTCCATGATCTGCGAAGGCAGCTCAACGAAGTCCCGGTAGACATTCGTACCATCCAGCGACTGATAGGTTCCCTCACCGAGCATTCCGTGCAGAGCGTGTCCGAACTCATGCAGGAAGGTCTCGAACTCGTCGAAGGTCAGCAGCGACGGCATATTCTCAGTCGGTTTGGTGAAGTTCATCACCATCGATACGAGCGGACGGGTCTCCTTGCCGTCGATGATGTAGTTGTCGCGGAAACTGGTCATCCATGCACCGCCCCGTTTGGTCTCGCGCGGGAAGAAATCAAGGTAGAGCACCGACATGAAACGACCGTTCTTGTCGAACACCTCATACGCCTGCACATCGGGATGGTATACCTGAATATCCTTGCTCGGTTTGAACTCCAGTCCATACAACTTGTTCGCCAGCAGGAAGACACCCTTCTTTACCGAATCGAGCTGCAAATAAGGCTTCAACAGTTCCTCGTTGAGCGCATACTTCTCCTCCCGGTATTTCTCCGAATAATAACTGAAATCCCAAGGCATCAATTCACCCTGAAGACCCAATGAGTGGGCATAGTCGCTGATCGCCTTGTAGTCGTCAAACGCATACTCCTTGGTCGCATCGAGCAGTTCCTGCATGAACGAATTGACCGTCTCTACATTCTCGGCCATCCGGTTCTCAAGAACATAATCGGCATAGGTCGGATAACCCAACAGATTAGCCATCTTCAAACGAAGGTTGACGATCTGTTTCACGATCTCCGTATTGTCGAACTCACCGCCCAACGCCCGCGAATTATAAGCCTTCCAGGCCTGCTCTTTCAGCGGACGATTCGTCGAATAGGTGATGAAGGGGCCATAACTCGGAGCCTGCAGGGTCAGTGTCCAACCCTTCTCTCCCCGCGCTTTGGCATCGGCCGCCATTCCCTCCTTCACGAAAGCGGGCAATTCGGCTACCTGCTCCGGATCCGTAATATTGATCGAGAAGGCGTTGGTTGCATTCAAGGCATTCTGCTCGAACTTGAGCGAAAGCTCGGACAATTCGGCCGAATACTTGCGGTACAACTCCTTGTTCTCGTCCGAAAGGTTGGCTCCGTTGCGGACAAAACTCATATACGTATTCTCCAGCAGCTTTTTATCCTCCTTCGACAAACCGCGGCCCGGTTTTTCGTAAACAGCCTTCACGCGAGCAAAAAGCTTCGGATCGAGCGAAAGGTCGTTCTCGTACTCGGTAATCATCGGCTGTATCTCGATAGCAATCTGATGCATCTCCGGTGTCCCGTCTGCAGAGAGCAAATTATAGAAAACAGCCGAAACACGTCTCAGCAACTCGCCGTGACGCTCCAGCGGTACGATCGTATTCTTAAAGGTCGGTTTGGCCGGATTATTCGCAATGGCATCGATCTCTGCACGAGCTACGGCAACAGCCGTCTCAAAGGCAGGTTTGTAATCGGTTACCTTGATCTGATCGAACGGCGGAGTCGCATAAGGCGTATCCCACTCCGCCAGCAGCGGATTGCTGGTATCGATTTCGGGCATTTGCACCACGGGCATCGAATCGTCCGCACATCCGACTGCAAGAGCAGCTAATAAGGTCATGACAATTTTTCTCATCGGTGTTAATGGATTAATTGAATTACTATAATTGTTTTATTGAATCTTTTTCGAAAACTTCTGAGGTTTCACATCCTCCTGGACTTTACCCTGAATTCCTTTTCTATCCAGCACCTCATCCTTGCCCGACAGCTGCATTCTTCGTCTCAGGCGGGGATCTGAGAGATCCGGTTTCAAACTGTCGGCCGATTCGACGATCTCCGGCTCCTCTTCAATCAAGCCTCGCCCGACAAGCATCGCACGTTGATCGGGATCGCTCCCCCGGAACTGGCGATAAAGAGTCATGCCATCGGCAGATCCTCCGCGCGAGAGCAAACGGCGGAACTTGCGGGCCACTTCCCGATTGAAAATATCACCGCTCTCCTTAAACGCCTGAAAAGCATCCTTGTCGAGCACCTCCGCCCACAGGTAGAAATAGTATCCGGCCGAATACATCCCGTCGAAAATGCTGAAAATATGCAGGAAGTACGGGTAACGGTAACGGGGAGCGATCTGCGGGATCAAACCGCGTCGCTCGTACAATGCGTTTTTCTCAAACTCATTTACATCAAAAGGCTTGTAATCGGAAATCGAATGCAGATCGAGATCGATCAAAGCCGCCGCCACGATCTCGGTGGTGATAAATCCCTGATTGAACTTCGCGTTTTCGCGAATCTGGCGGATCATACGGTTGGGGATCACCTCGCCCGAACGGAAATGGAAGGCATATTGGCGCAACATTTCAGGTTCGAAGGCCCAATTCTCCATGATCTGCGAAGGAAGTTCCACAAAATCACCTTCGACCTCGGACAAACCCCGGTATTTCACATCGGCAAACAGAGAATGCAGGGCATGCCCGAACTCATGGAAAAGGGTCTCGGTCTCTTCCAGAGAGAAAAGCGCCGGCATCGTTTTGGTCGGAGCCGTAAAATTGCAAACGATGCTTACGACAGGAGCGATACGCACCCCATTCGCATCGTAACGTTGCGGACGGAAGCACCCGCACCATCCCCCGCCGCTCTTGGTGCTGCGGGGAAAGAGGTCGAAATAGAGGATCCCGAGATGCTTGTCATCGGCATCGAAAACTTCATAGGCCATGCAATCCTTGTGATAGGTCGGCACAACCACCGGTGCAAAGGTCACACCATACAGACGGTTGGCCAGGTAAAAAATTCCGCTCATCACGCTCTCTTTCGAGAAATAAGCGCGCATGGCCTCCTCGTCGAACGCATATTTGTTGCGGCGCAACTTATTGGCATAATACCACCAGTCCCACGCCTCGAAATTCGCTTCCGGCACATCCTTGCGGAGCAACTTCTCCATCTCCGCCATATCCTCCTTGGCCCGTTCGAGCGCCGGATCCCAAATTTCATCCAACAGCGCATAAACCCGTTCGGGTGTTCCGGCCATCTGGGCCGAAATCGAATAAGAGGCGTAATCGGGGTATCCCAACAGACGGGCTTTCTCGTTGCGCAACCGGGCAACATCGCTGACAATCGACTTGTTGTCGAACTCATCGTCGTGATTTCCCCGCTCGATATAAGCCTTATAGACCTTTTCACGCAAATCACGTCGCTCCGAGTAAGTCAGGAACGGGATACGGCTCGACTCGTCCAACGTAAAGAGATACTTATCCTTCAACCCCGCATTACGAGCCCGCTCCAGAGCCGCGTCCTGCACTCCAGCCGGAATCCCATCGAGCTCCTCTTTGTTCAGTTCGAGCGAAAATTTATTATTTTCAGCCAATACATTGTTGCCGAACTTCACCGAAAGCAGCGCCAACTCGCCGTTGATCTGTGCCAACCGTTTCTTCTGTTCCGGAGAGAGCAACGCTCCTGCCCGGACGAAATCGTCGTAAATCTTCTCAACCAAACGCATCTGCTCCGCATCCATCGAGAGCATGTGACGACGATCATAAACCGCCTTGATCCGGGCGAAAAGGTCGCCGTTCAGCAGAATTCGGTCGTCATGCGCGGACAACAACGGGGCTACCTGCTCCTGAACGGCAGCCATCTGCTCGGTCAGTTCTGCCGAACAGAGCATATCGAAGACCAGACGCACCTGCTCGAGCATCAAGCCCGAATTATCGTAAGCCAGGATCGTATTCTCGAACGTCGGCTCGTCGTTATTCGACGTGATGGCTTCGATTTCAGCCATGTGAGTGGCCATAGCCCGTTCGAAGGCAGGCATATAGTGTTCAGGAAGGATCTTGTCGAACGGAGGAACCCCGAACGGAGTCGTCCACTCTTCGAAAAAAGGATTGACCGACTGTGGTTTACGGTCGGCGCAACTCGTTGCGGTCATAAACAGCATCAATACAAATAAAAATAATCGGCTCTGTCTCATATTTCAGTCTTTTCTTGCTCCTGATCGTATTCCGGACGAGTCGTTTCCCGACTCAAAATGCCGAAAAAAAAAGCTTTTGCCTCTTTCATCCGACGGAAATTCGAAAATACAAACGATTTTCTACGGAGAATCGTTTGCGAAGAGGATCAAACACGACGTAAGTTCGTTCTATTTTTTGCAAAGATAATAAGATAACGGGATAGCGGGAGCAAAAAATGATTACTTTTGACAGAAATTACCGTCTTCGGCCCTCGGCTGAGACATAAAAACACAACATCAAGATGGAGAAAATCAAAATTGGGGACACCTACAGCGAACCGGTCCGCTACACGCAACAGAACGTCGAAACGTTCGCCCGCATTACCGGCGACTGCAATCCGATCCACCTGGATGCAGCGTATGCTGCCACGACACCTTTCGGCAAACCGATCGTTCACGGATTCTTTGCGGCAGCCGTTTTTTCCAAAGTCTTCGGCATGAACTGGCCCGGACAAGGAACCATTTATATGTATCAGGAGATGGCTTTCCGCGCACCCGTCTTCGTGGAAAACGACTACATGGCCCGTTTCGAGGTGATCGAGGTCAACGAGGAGAAACACCGCGGCGTAATTAAATGCACGCTCGAAGACAAACAAGGCAACATCCTCATTACGGGACAGGCCAAGTTGCTTCACAAAGAGAGATTCTAAGCAATATCACACATAACAACGAACATAACCTATGGAAAAAAGACTGAGCAACAAGATCGCCATCATCACCGGCGGATCGGACGGAATCGGAAAGGCTACGGCTGAAAGATTCGCAGCTGAAGGAGCTACCGTTATTATCTGGAACAGAACCCCCACTACCGGCGAGGCTGTCGCCAAGGAGATCGGCGGAGAGTTCATGAAAGTCAATACGGCCGTATTCGCCGAGGTCGAGGAGGCTACCCGCAAAGTGATCGAGAAGCACGGCCGCATCGACATCCTGGTCAACAACGCCGGCATCACCCGTGATGCTACGATCAAGAAGATGACCCCCGAATTGTGGCAGGAGGTAATCGACGTCAATCTGACGGGCGTATTCAACTGCTGCAAGTGCGTCAGCGCCATCATGGTCGAGAAGGGTTGGGGACGTATCCTCAACGCATCGTCGGTGGTAGGTCTGTACGGCAACTTCGGCCAAACCAACTACGTGGCTACGAAAGCCGGTATCATCGGCATGACCAAGACGCTGGCCAAGGAGTTGGGCCGCAAAGGTGTTACGGTTAATGCCGTTGCTCCGGGCTTCATCCTCACCAACATGGTTCGCAAGATGCCGACCGAGGTGCTGGATTCGATGAAGGCGAAAGTTCCCGAGCAGCGTCTCGGAGAGCCCGAGGAGGTTGCCGGCCTGTACGCTTATCTGGCCAGCGACGAGGCTGCTTACATCAACGGTGCTACGATCAGCATCGACGGTGGTCTGACCATCTAAAACAACGACATCCGATCCCATGCAACTCTTCTACGCTCCGGACATCGTGCCCCCCGACTACACCCTCTCGGAGGAGGAGTCGAAACACTGCGTCCGCGTATTGCGTATGGGCGTGGGGGATGAATTGCACATTACCGACGGACGGGGGAACCTCTATCGGTGCGAGATCGTGGACGATCATGCCAAGCACTGCCGGGTGCGCGTGTGCGAGACACACGCCGCATTCGGCAGGCTTTCTTATGAACTGACGATGGGTGTCGCCCCGACCAAGAATACCGATCGGTTCGAATGGTTTCTCGAAAAAGCGACCGAAATCGGCATCTTGCGCATCATTCCGCTGGACACGGTACACAGCGAACGGCGGATTCTCAAGACCGAGCGGGAGAACAAGGTGATCACGGCAGCAGTCAAACAGTCCCTGAAAGCCTATCATCCCCAACTGGAAGAGCTTACTCCGTTCCGACAAGTGGTCGAGGCCCCGTTCGAAGGGCAGAAATTCATCGCCCACTGCGCGGCAGCGGTTTCGCCGCAAGGGAAAAACTACCTGCCCCGTCTGTTGCAGGCAGGAGGTAAGGTAATGATTCTCATCGGACCGGAAGGAGACTTCTCGAAAGAGGAGGTCGAGATGGCCGTAAAGCACGGATTCCGGGAGATCACCCTGGGGAACCAACGGTTGCGTACCGAAACGGCAGCCGTAGTCGCCTCGGTGATGGTTGCCACGGTCAATGAATCCGCAACGGAAGAGAATAATACCGAGACGACGCGATGAAACAGTGGTGGGAGATATTTTGGTCCTTTTTCAAGATAGGCCTTTTCACCTTCGGCGGAGGATATGCCATGATTCCGCTGATCGAACAGGAGGTGATCAAGAAACGACGTTGGATCCCCGACGATGAATTTCTCGACCTGCTGACCCTGGCCCAGTCCGTACCGGGACCGATCGCCATCAACACAGCGGTCTTTACCGGATACAAACGGTTGAAAATGCGTGGTGCGATCGCAGCCATGCTGGGTGCCGTTCTCCCGTCCTTCATCATCATCCTGGCCATCGCCCTCTTTTTCGCCAACATACGACAAAACCACATCGTCGATGCAGCCTTCAAGGGGATGCGTCCGGCCGTTGTAGCACTCATTATCACACCACTCATCTCACTCTCCCGGGGCATGGGCAAAGCGGCAATCATTATCGCCCTGCTGCTGGCCGGGCTGATCTGGTGGCTCCGCCTCTCACCGGTCCTGATTCTGGCCGTCGGTGCAGGTGTTGGAATCGTCTGGGAGCTGGCAATCGTTAAAAAGAGACAACCATGATTTTCTGGCAACTGTTCATCAGCTATCTGAAGATCGGATTCTTCGGATTCGGAGGCGGATATGCCATGCTGGCTCTCATCCAAAACGAAGTGGTCGTCCAACACGAGTGGATGACCAATGCCGAATTCGCAGACATCGTCGCCGTATCGCAGATCACCCCCGGACCGATCGCCATCAACTCGGCCACTTACGTAGGTTATACGGTCGGAATGCAAGGCGGCGGCAATGTCTTTTTCGGCATATTGGGGTCGATCATCGCCACACTGGCCGTCTGCATGCCCTCACTCACACTGATGGTGCTGGTCGCCCGCTTCATCACACGGCTGCGGAACAACCCGATCGTAGCCGGAGCCATGCTTGGTCTGCGTCCCGTCGTCATCGGAATGATCGGTGCCGCAGCACTGATGCTCATCTTTCCTTATGATAAACAAGACGCCAACTTCATCGACATCTGGAGTTGGGTCCTCTTCGGAGGAGTACTCGTCGGCTCCTACTTCAAAGTAAACCCGATCTTGATGATCCTGCTCTCGGCCGCAGCCGGTATCGCAATTTATCTGTAGCCCGAAGAGGGCAACGGAGATTATTCTCCGCCGGCGACAAAAAAGATTCCTCCGGTCAGAAGCACCACCAGAAAAGAGATCAGCGCCAAGGCCGTAAGGAGCATGAATCCCACATGCACGAAGCCCCATTTTTCGCCGCCGTGAGGCAGTTTCGGAGAGGTGAGAGCCACAATGATGCCGACAATCGGTGTAAGAATAAGACTGAAAATCAATGTCCAAGCAAATCCGATCTTTCGGCGGCCTCCAATCAATCCAACAGCTACGGCCACGAGGCACCAGGTAACTACACCCAATACGATAGAGAGGGTATCCATATCACAATCATTTTTTAGACCCACTCTGTCTGCGACACCGGCTAACCGACCTTTATCGGATGAAACGGTAATAGGTCCCCAAAGGAAGACGTTTCCCTCCCCGATCGTCGAAACAGAGTTCACCGAACTGCTGCTCAAAAGGCGTGCCGAACGCCTGCTGCACGGCTGTCGATGCCAGCGTGGCGGAAAGCCCCATCGAATAGAGATTCAGCACCAGGAAGGCGTGCCGGGGTTCGAGCAGCCGGGCGCAGCATTCGAGCATCTCCCCAATATTGTCCTCCAGGATCCATTTTTCACCGTTGGGTCCCCGCCCGTAAGCCGGCGGATCGAGAATGATTCCGTCGTAACGGTTTCCGCGCCGCACCTCCCGCTGCACGAACTTCAAGGCATCCTCCACGATCCAGCGTACCCCGTCCAGACCGCTCGCCTCCATATTCTCACGGGCCCAGGTAATCACCTGCTTGACCGAATCGACATGGGTCGTATCGGCTCCGGCCGCACGCGCAGCGAGCGTAGCCCCACCCGTATAGGCAAAAAGGTTCAATACGCGCGGAGAGTGTCCCTCGCTTTTCAACTGTTCGATCCGATCATAAATAAAGTTCCAGTTGGCGGCCTGTTCCGGAAAGAGTCCCACGTGTTTAAACGAGGTCAGACCCAACCGCATCCGCAAACACATCGCCTTATAGGCATACTCCACCGTCCACCGCGAAGGCATTCCCGGACGCAACTGCCACTGGCCGCGTTCGTCGCTGCGGGCATCCCGCACGAAGGAGGCATCCGCGCGGTGCCACACCGCCTCGGTGAGCGTCCGATGCCAAATGGCCTGCGGCTCGGGTCGGCGCACGACGTAATGTCCGAAACGTTCGAGCTTTTCGAAATCGCCCGAATCGATCAGTTCGTAATCGGGAAAGTTGGGAGTAAGGATTTCAAACATGAAACGCTGTGTTGTAATAAGTTATTTCAGGAACGATCGCTCCGATCGATCAGGCACATTTCACAATGTGCACAATCGAAAAGGAGCCGATAACGGAACCGGCCGCGCACCAAGAAGAGATCCCCTTTCAGATCGGGGTTCCGCTTCAGACACTGCCCGATTTCACGGCGGATGCAATAGGCCGTCCGCATGACGGTATGGCCGACTGTCGTTGCCGACAGGTCAAGTCCCCGTTCGATCCGCTGCACGCCGTGGTCGCGATAGAACTGTTCGGCCAGGCGGTTCGTCACATTCTCCTCGGCAACGAGGCTCTCGGACGGATACTCCGCCCTCTTGTCTTCGGGAAGAATACGGTGCTCGATCGGACAAGCCAACCGCGCCTCACGCAGCTTTTCAAGCCCGTCGCGACGCAACTGCACCAGTAACGACACCGGGACAAACCGATCTTCACCCGAAGTATGGACCCGACGCACGTCGAAGATCGTATCTCCGCTGCGGGATAACTGCGTTGCGATCGTTTCGGCCATCTTCTGCGGATTCTTCGCCTTGTCGAACGCTCCTTCGCTCACTACCTCGGCACTCACCCCTTCGACATCCGTAAAACGGACGACAACACGTTCCGCGGAAAGGATCGCCTCGGCTTCGACGGGGATAACCCGTCGGGTCCGGCTGCGTTCGAGCGCCGCGGCAAAGTACCGGTCGAAATTACGGTAGATCTCCACCCCGACTGCAATCCCCTCCATTCGATTGGGCTGCACCCGGCATCCGTCCACCGCATTTACATTGGTTCCGACCAGCCCGCCCGTCGTCAGGAAACAGATTCCGTCGCCCGATGCAAGATCATGTTGCGTATCGAGTTGGAAGCCCCGTGCATCGACCCGCACGACACGGCCGATAAACTCACCGACCGCCTTCGGGGTATCGAACGAGGCAACCCCCGCCCGCCGGCCATCGAAAAAGTATTCGGATTCGCCCCGTGTAAAGCTCTTCGAGGGATCCGGCCGGAAATCGGGGATACTCTCACCGACCGAAGCCCGGCAAAAATCGGGACGCACGGCCAGCGCCCGGTCGATCTGTTCCCGGTAGTAGCTGACCACATTCTTAATATAGCCCAGATCCTTGAGCCGTCCCTCTATCTTGAAAGAGGTGATACCGGCATCGATCAACTCACCGACCCGCATCGAGAGGTTCATATCCCGCACCGAAAGCAAATGACGACCCTTGAGGATCGTACGACCCTTCTCGTCCACCAGGTCATAGGTCAGCCGGCAGGGCTGGCTGCAGGCACCCCGGTTACCGCTACGCTCGCTCATCGATCGCGAGAGGAAACAGCGGCCGCTGTATCCTACACATATGGCCCCATGCACGAAACACTCCAGATCGACCTGACAGGCCGCCCGGATCCGACGGATCTCCGCGAGCGACAGGGCCCGCTCCAGAATAACCCGGGCGAAACCGCAACGCTCCAGGAAAAGAGCCTGTTCCGGCGTACGATTGCACATCTGGGTCGACGAGTGCAGTTCGACGGGCAGATCCATCCGCCGCAAAGCCATATCCTGCACGATCAGGGCATCGACTCCGGCAGCAATCAACTCGTTTGCCTGTCGGCGGGCATCATCCAGCTCCCCATCGTAGAGCAACGTATTGAGGGTCGCATAGAGACGCACCCCATACTGATGGGCATACTCGACGGCACGGGCAATCTGTTCGACCGTATTGCCGGCCGCAACGCGCGCACCGAACCGGGCGCCTCCCATATAGAGGGCGTCTGCACCATAATCGACGGACGCGATCGCCGAAGCGAGATCCCGGGCCGGGGCAAGTAGTTCGATGGATTTCACTGTGTGTCGCGATTTGCGGACAAAAGTAAAAAATAATCGGCAAATGTGCAGGTGATTGGGCTTTGTTTTGTAAATTTGCTCATTGAACACGAAACAAACACTACGATGCTTACAATCAAGCAACTCAGGGATGACCGCGAAGCAGCCATCCGCCGTTTGGCAAAAAAGGGAGTGGATGCAGCTCCCGTCATCGACAAAATAGAGGAGTTGGACGACCGCCGCAAGGCCATCCAACACGAACTGGACGAATCGCTGGCACAGCAGAATCAGGCAGCCAAACAGATCGGCGCCCTGATGGGTCAGGGTCGCCGGGAGGAGGCCGAAGCCAAGAAAGCCGAGGTTGCCGCTCTCAAAGAGCGCTCCAATGCGCTGAATGCAGAGTTCAAGGAGGTTTCGGATGCCCTGCAGGCTGCGATCGTCACGCTGCCGAACTTCCCGGCCGATATCGTTCCCGAAGGCAAGACAGCCGAAGACAACCTGGTAGTCAAGTTGGTGGAGGATCATCGTACGCTCCCCGACAATGCCCTTCCGCATTGGGAACTGGCCCGCAAATACGATCTGATCGATTTCGACCTGGGCGTCAAACTGACCGGAGCGGGATTCCCCGTCTACAAAGGCAAGGGTGCCCGTCTGCAGCGTGCCCTGATCAACTTCTTCCTCGAACACAACACCCGTGCAGGATACCTCGAAATAGAGCCCCCGATCATGGTAAACGAGGCTTCGGGATTCGGTACCGGACAGTTGCCCGACAAGGAGGGACAGATGTACCACGCTACGGTCGACAACTTCTATCTGGTTCCGACGGCCGAAGTTCCCGTAACGAACATCTATCGGGATGTCATCCTCGACGAAAAGGATTTCCCGATCAAAATGACCGCCTACACCCCCTGCTTCCGCCGCGAAGCCGGCTCGTATGGTAAAGACGTACGCGGTTTGAACCGTCTGCACCAGTTCGACAAGGTCGAGATCGTACAGTTGAGCCTGCCCGAGAAGAGCTACGAGGCATTGGACGGTATGGTAGCCCACGTGGAGAAGCTCGTACAGGCACTCGAGCTCCCCTACCGCATCCTGCGTCTCTGCGGAGGCGATATGTCCTTCACTTCGGCCCTGACCTACGACTTCGAGGTCTACTCGAAAGCGCAGAAACGGTGGTTGGAGGTATCGTCCGTTTCGAACTTCGAGTCGTTCCAAGCAAACCGCCTGAAACTCCGCTACAAGGATGCAAACAAAAAGACGCAACTCGCCCACACGCTCAACGGGTCCTCGCTGGCTCTGCCCCGTATCGTAGCAGCCCTGCTCGAAAACAACCAGACACCCGAAGGCATCCGGATTCCGGAGGCATTAATTCCCTTCACGGGATTTGATTTAATCAAATAATTGCTATATTTGCACCGTTTCTAACACACAAAAAAACAAATAAGAAAATGGCTTACAAAATTAATCCCGATCTGTGCGTAGCTTGCGGCACGTGCATCGACGAATGTCCGGTAGAGGCTATCTCGGCTGGTGATGTTTATGTTATCGACGCTGACAAATGTATCGAGTGCGGCTCCTGCGCCGGCGTTTGTCCGAACGAGGCTATCAAACCGGAATAATTAAAAAAACGGCATAAAAAAGCCCTTCCAAATGGAAGGGCTTTTTTATGCCGCCTGAATCAGGGAACGGATATTACTTCCGTTCCTTGATCCGGCCGCTACGATAGGCTGCCAACAGACGCAGCAGATCATCGATCTGCACCTGCAGCTCTTTACCGATCGTCGTATCACGCACGGTAATACGATCCGTCGTCGCCTCGACAATCGTCTTGGTCGAGATGATATCCTGGCCCTCCTGGACTGCCTTCACACTCGATTCGAACGGTTCATGCTGAACCAACTGCAGACCATGCGAGTTGAAGATCAACGTATAGCCGGCAATGCCGGTCTCCGACTGGTAAGCCTTCGAGAAACCACCGTCGATCATCAGCAACTTCCCACCGGCCTTGATCGGGCTCTCACCCTTGCAGGTCTTCACCGGAATGTGTCCCGAAATGATGTGGGACTTCTCCGGATCGAGACCGAACGAAGAGAGAATCCGGCAACACATCTCGGCATCCTCCAGATGTTTGTAGTAAGCACCCTTCTCTTCGTGGTGTGTCTTCTTGTCCTCGATCAGGTAACGCTCCAACGTTGCCATCTTCGCCTTATCGAAGAACGGGGATTCGGGCCCACACCACAGATACCACATATAATCGAGCGCCTTATCGCGGCTCTCCTTGCCATTTCCACCGAAATAAGCCTCCCGTGCCAACTGATCCAGTCGATCCAGCAATTCACGACCGGCATAGGGCTTACCATCCACCATCACCGTCTTGAACTGACCGTCGTCGGTCATCGGGATAGAGGCATGATACATCAAGTTCGAATTGACGATCAGATACATACTTCCCTTCGAATAGAGCAGGCGAATATGTTTCTGCAACTTATCGCTGTTCAGGAACGATGCCTGCAACGTACGGATCAGGCGATCCTCGGCCGGTGTAAGCTTATAGGGATCCTTCGGATCGACTGTCGGGAAGTCGGGATCCTTAAGCGGATAGGGCTTGCCGTCGATCTCGATAGTTCCCTTCTCGTAATCGATCTTCTCGAGCAAGGCACGCGACTCCATCCTGTACTCCGGGTGGCGCTTGATCATCTGTCCCTCGATCTTGAACTGGATTACCGAAATCGCCTTATGCATCTGGCTCATCAGCAAAACATCCCGCTCATTGACACCCGCACTCTGCATTACCTTCGGTTTATAGGGGAGACACGATGTATTCTCGTAATACTCCATGGCAAAACGTGCCAACGGCAACAGGTTGATCCCATAACCGTCCTCCAACACATCGAGGTTGTCATAACGGGCCGAAACACGGATCACGTTGGCGATCGAGGCCATATTGCCGGCGGCGGCACCCATCCAGAGGATATCGTGGTTACCCCACTGGATATCGTACATGTTGTACTGCGACAAGGTATCGAAGATGATGTGCGGACCGGGTCCTCGGTCGAAAATATCTCCGATGATATGCAGACGGTCGATCGTCAGACGCTGGATTACATTACTCATGGCAATGATGAAGGCATCGGCACGTCCGATCGCAATGATCGAGTTCAAAATGCCATTAAAATAGTTCTGCTTGGAGGAACCGGGCGAATCCGACTCATGGAGCAACTCCTGAATAACATAGGAGAAGTCGGGCGGCAGCATCTTGCGCACCTTCGAACGGGTATACTTCACCGAAACGGCACGGCATACCTCCGTAAGCTGGTTCAGTGTAACTTTATACCAATCGTCCAGATTCGTCTCCTTCGACTTGATCAACTGCAGCTTTTCGGCCGGATAGTAGATCAACGTACAGAGTTCGCTCATTTCCGACTCGCGCAACGTATTGTTGAAGACCTCGTGAACCTTCTGGCGAATAACTCCCGAAGCATTCTTCAGCACATGACGAAAAGCCTCGTATTCTCCGTGAAGGTCCGTTAAAAAGTGCTCCGTCCCTTTCGGCAAATTGAGAATTGCCTCCAGATTGATAATCTCAGTACTGGCATCGGCAATCGTCGGGAATTTCTCGGATAATAATTCGAGATACTTCAAGTCGGCAGCCGAAAAGGCCGTATCTACAGATGTACTCATAGTTACTATTGGATTTGCTGTATTTTTTTACTAAAGTAACCAATATTTCACAAAGTGCCAAACATTTCCTCTGAATCTACCCCCATTTTTCCCCGTTTTTATCTCCGATTCGAAAAAAAAGTGAGAGCCCCGAAATCAATTCGGGACTCCCACTTTAATCGGCGACCGCAACAGGCCGCTCTGCTTTTTTACATTCTGCGAATGCGAATGGCATTCACCTTGGCCGAAGCCCCCATCATCTTCTCTGCCGAACTGAAATGAACGGTTACGGACGGTGCAGCACCCTGCGTGTAGTCCTCATCGAAGATCGTGTTGATGTCCCACAAGCTGTCAGCATCGATCTGAATCGACATTTTCGCAATATTGCCCGGCTCACCCTCCTCATTGACAGGATACATATAGAGGTAGAAAGTTCCTTCGGTAGTATTGGGAGTCACTACATCGATATTCGAAGCGGTAATCGGGCCATTACCCTGCTGCGACACACGAACCAGCAACTCGCTGTCGGTATCCTTCGTGTAATCCGTCTGAGTCGGCAACAGATACCAAGCGACGGCTTTATCATTCAAAATAGGCTTAACACGAACGAAATAGTTTCCGCTGTACGTCTCAGGCGGGAACATCGTCGGACTCATACTTGAAGCGGAGGTTCCGTCATATACTCGGGCGGCAGGCGTCAGGGTCGCATCCGAAGCGACATAAGCGATCGTATTGGAGGTAAGAACCTGAACCTCAGTCGTCGGGCGGGCATAAGCATCCATTCCGCAAAGGAACAGAATATAAGAGGTTTCAGGTTCCAGGCCCTGTAGCTGCAGAGTCTGCTCTCCTTTATTCTGCAAAATAGCCATCAAGTCAATAACCGATTCATAACCGGCATTCTCGGTCAAATATTCCATATATGCCTCCAGGTTCGTCTGTAGGCCCTCGGGGGTACCACCTACATTCTGATACTCTTCCTGTGACAGCCAGAAGGCTACGTAGGGGACCTCCGTATTGGTCGGAGTAACCTCCACGTCGATGAAGATAGACCCTTGACGAACAACCTCCCACGTAAAGTCGCAATCGACGGGAACTACCTCCGGTTTGCTGCCTGATGTGAAAAGCTCTTCCGTCCCTTGGGTCGTAAACGAGCCCTCCAGGTCGATACCGACAACCATTGCATAATATCTGGAATCCGCTCTCAAACCTGTCACTTTGGTCGTCATTGAACCTTTATTCTGTCCGTTATTGGTCATCGCATAAACGATCTCTTCCATTGATGCCGTCGGATACGCCGTAATCCAAGCCGCCAAATCCGCCGTAGCATAAGCCTCCGCAGAGCCATACTCCTGGAACATCGCCTCGGTAGCTACATACACGACATAAAGCGACTCTTCAGCCTCTGTACTCAACGGGGTAATGGTGATCTCCTGGGAGCTGAACGTAGAGGCTCCGAAAGTGATTTCATATCCTTCGGGCAGTGCAGGATCCGGAGGAGTAGGACCAGACTCATTGTTATCGTTGCCGCATCCGACCATCGTCGTCAAAGCGGCAATCGCAGCCAATAGAAACAGTTTGATTTTCATAATTATTAAAAAATAGTTGTTGTTAAAAAAAATTCGTATATTATTCTATTTTTTTCAAAACATCCGTTTTCGTTGAAACCCCGCAAATATAGAAATTTATTTCGAATTCAAACAAAAAAATTGCCCGACGAAGTCGACAAAAAAGCGACCGCAGGAGAACCAACAAGATCTTATGCTAAAATGAACGAAACAACAATTATTCTTGGTATATAAGATAAGGTTTTCTTTTCTGTAGGAATCGGTGCACCTCTTCTTGCCAGCGAGCCCGAATCTCTTCGGCAGTACTGCCCGCCATAATCATTTGACGCACATAGCCAACCCCTATCAATTTCTCGAAAATCGGCTTAAAAAAGGCATCGCCCAGAACCAACACCCGATAGGCCTCGATCAAATAGTCGAGCGTAAATCCACGCCGCAGTATATCCTCATACGGGAACTGGCTCAAATCCCGCCCATGACAAAGCTGTCCGTTCCACAAAGGCTCCTTGGCCCCAGCTGTCGGTCGTGGTGTAAAACTATATCCGAACAGTTCGTCCGGAAGATCCGGATGACCATACACCTCAAACGGCCTGTCGGTTCCACGCCCCACGCTCAGCACCGTTCCCTCGAACAGGCAGACCGACGGATAGAGGTAGATTGCCCGCAGAGTCGGCAAATTGGGCGAAGGGGGAATCGGCAGTTCATAACGGGTCTGATGGGTATAGTTGCGACAAGGGACCACAAGCAGTTCACAAGCTCCAGTCCACCCCTCGCCGACAGCCATCCGGGCGATCTCGCCCATGGTGAGTCCATGTACCACCGGGACAGGAATCGCCCCCACTCCCGACTTGTAGCGTTCTTCCAGAATAGGGCCGTCCACATACATTCCGTTCGGATTCGGACGATCAAGCACGATAACCTCCTGTCCGAAATCGGCACACGCATCCATCATGCGCAACATGGCAATATAATAGGTGTAGAAACGCACCCCCACATCCTGCATATCGACCACCAGCACATCGAACGAACGCATCGCCTCATCCGAAGGCCGCTGTGTGCGGCCGTCGTAGAGCGAGCGGATCGGAATTCCGGTCGCCTGATCGACTTCATTGTTGATATGTTCTCCGGCATCGGCCGTTCCCCGGAAACCATGTTCCGGAGCAAAAATACCGGTTATGTCAAATCCCCGCTCGTGGAGCAGATCGACCAGATGACGCTCCCCGACCATCGAGGTATGGTTGGCCAACAGGGCAACCCGACGCCCGGCCAGATGGGGATAATAGGCAGCCGTATCGGTCGCCCCGACCAACACGGGATCTGCCTGCACCCGAAATACGCCCAAAGCCATCAGCAAGCTGACGACAAACAAAAAACGTTTTCTCATCGCTTTATTTTATTACACGCCATCGCCTTGTGCAAGCATTGCACAAGGCGATGGAACAACTTTTCTTCTGATACACTATGCTTCGGCACCGAACTCCATCAGGTAGGCCTTGATGAAGGCATCCAGATCGCCATTCATCACCCCCTCGACATCCGAAGTCTGCACACCCGTACGGTGATCCTTCACCCGACGGTCATCGAAGACATAGGAACGTATCTGCGAGCCCCACTCGATCCGCTTCTTGGTCGCCTCGAGCGCCTGCTGGGTCGCCATTCGCTTATCCAACTCCCGTTGGTAGAGTTTCGATTTCAGAATACGCATCGCATTCTCGCGGTTCATCAGTTGTGAGCGGGTCTCCATGTTCTCGATCAGAAACTCCACCGGTTCGCCCGTATCGGGATCCTTCCCGTGATAGCGCAACCGCACTGCCGTCTCGACCTTATTGACGTTCTGGCCGCCGGCACCACTCGAACGGAACGTATCCCACTCGATATCGGCCGGATTGATCGTGATCTCAATCGTATCGTCAATGGCCGGCGAGACGAATACCGACGCAAAGGTCGTCTGACGCTTGTTGTTGGCGTTGAAGGGTGAAAGGCGCACCATGCGGTGCACGCCGGTCTCGCTCTTCAGGTAGCCGTAGGCATACTCCCCTTCGAATTCGAGCGTGCAGGACTTCACGCCCACCTCCTCACCCGCCTGATAGTCGAGCACCTTGACCTTGTAGCCGTGCGCCTCACCCCAGCGGGTGTACATGCGCATGAGCATCGAGGCCCAGTCGAGCGCCTCCGTACCGCCCGCGCCGGAGTTGATGTCGACGATCGCCCCCAGGCGATCCTCGTCCCGGCGCAGCATGTTGCGCAACTCGAGCGCCTCGATCTTCGAGATCGTCCGCGTGTACTGTTCGTCGAGCTCCTGCTCGGTGACCACCCCCTCCTTGACGAAGTCGGGCATCAGCTGCAGATCCTCAACCTCCTTGACCACTGCATCGTACTCGTCGATCCAGCTCTTGATGCCGGCCACGCGGCGCAACTGTTCGCGCGCCTTGTCCGGATTGTCCCAGAAACCGGGGACCTGAGTCTTCTCCTCCTCGTTCTGGAGGTCTATTCTACGCTGTTCGATGTCAAAGAAACCTCCCCAACGCAACCTGGCGTCTTATAGCCTCTTTAATCTGTTCTGCCAATACCATAATGCAAAATGTTTTTTACGCGTACAAAAGTAACCAATTTCTTTCGAAAAAACAGCACAAAGACGGGACTCCCTCCCTATCGGAGAAGTCCCGTCTCTCTCTTTCCCCTTTCGGACAGACTATTCGATCTCCCAATCGACTCCGTCCTTGCGATCCTTGACCCGGATACCGATTCGGGTTAAATCATCCCGGATCTTATCCGAAAGTGCCCAGTCCTTGTTGGCTTTCGCCGTCTGGCGCATCTCGAGCAGAAGGTCTACGAGCGGCGTTACCAAATCCTTACCGCCTTCCGCAGCCGCCTTTTCATCCATCAATCCCAATACGTCGAAAACATAGTGGCGAACGATGCGTTTAAGCTCCTCGAGATCCTTCTCCGTAATAGACTGCTTGCCCTCGACCAACTGGTTGATGATCCGCACCCAATCGAACAGCGCCGAGATGGCCATCGGAGAATTGAGGTCATCATCCATCGCCTCACGGCAACGACGCTCCAGATCGGAGGGATCCACAGTCGAGTTGGCCGACGGTTTGATCTTGCCGAGTGCCTCGACACCCTTCATCAGACGGTCGAGACCCTTCTCGGCAGCCTGCAGCGCCTCGTTCGAGAAGTCGAGCGTCGAACGGTAATGCGCCTGAAGGACGAAGAAACGGATCGTCATCGGCGAATAGGCCTGTGCGAGCAGTTTATGATCTCCCGTAAAGAGCTGCTCAAGGGTGATGAAGTTGCCGAGCGATTTGCCCATCTTCTGACCGTTGATGGTAATCATGTTGTTGTGGATCCAGTACTTGGCCGCGCCATGGCCCGATGCAGCGGTCGATTGCGCGATCTCGCACTCGTGGTGGGGGAACATCAGGTCCATACCGCCCCCGTGGATATCGAAACGCTCACCCAGGTATTTGGTGCTCATGGCCGAACACTCCAGATGCCATCCGGGGAATCCTTCACTCCAGGGCGAAGGCCAGTGCATGATATGTTCGGGCGATGCCTTCTTCCAGAGGGCGAAATCGTACGAATGGCGCTTGTCGCCCTGACCGTCCAGATCGCGCGTATTGGTCACGATGTCCTCCAGGTTGCGTCCCGAGAGGCGACCGTAGTGGTATTTCTCGTTATACTTCTCCACGTCGAAATAGACCGATCCGTTCGACAGATAGGCAAATCCGTTATCCAGAATCTCCTTTACCAGGGCGATCTGTTCGATGATATGTCCGCTGGCATGCGGTTCGATCGAAGGCGAAAGCACATTCAATGCATCCATGGCCCGATGGTAACGCTCCGTATAGTAGTGTGCCACCTCCATCGGTTCGAGCTGTTCGAGCCGGGCCTTTTTGGTGATCTTGTCCTCCCCTTCGTCGGCATCGTGCTCAAGATGTCCCACGTCGGTAATGTTACGCACATAACGCACCTTGTACCCCAACGAACGCAAATAGCGGAACAGCAGGTCGAAAGTAACGGCCGGACGGGCATGCCCCAAATGCGGGTCACCGTAAACGGTCGGTCCGCAAACATACAGCCCTACATGGGGCGGATTGATCGGCTCGAAAAGCTCCTTCCGGCGATCGAGCGTATTATACAGGGTCAATTTCGATTCCATAAACCAAATCTCTTTTATGCACAAAAATAACATTTTTCCGACAAAAGAAGCTAAAAAAAGAGTTGAGCCCTGGTTTTTTCTTCGGAATCGCCTCGTCTCACTCCGAAAAAATCCGCCTTCCCCTAAAAAACACTTTCAAAGTCGCCTTTCGAACGAAAGGGCCCCTTCCTGTTCTAAAAGCATCCAAAAAAAATTCCATTTAAGAATAAAATTTAAAAAATATTTGATTTTTCTTTGAAACAAAGACACTGTTATTTATATTGCACAAAATTAACCTCCCAAAACTGCCCCAAGGCCTACAGAAACAGCTTTTTATTAAAAAAGGACAGTTCTCTTTTCTGTAGCTTTTATTAACCTGCCGCAGACTCGGCACCAATTCACCTTATTTTCTTATGGGACGTTTTACATTCCGTACACTTCACCTATTCGGGGTATTAACCTCACTGCTACTGCTCGGATGCAACAAGGACAACCCCGCCTCCCCTCAACCGCTTCCACCAACCCTCTCTTTCGAGACGGCCTCCGTCAACACATCTCCCGAAGGAGGGCCTTCTCAAATCAAATACAAGATCAACAATCCGATCGAAGGAGCCACCGTTTCGGCCCAATGCAAAGACACATGGATCTCGGAGATCAACACCGCAACACCCGGAGTCATTTCATTTATGGTTGCAGCCAATGAAACCACTCAAGCGAGAGAGACCGTCGTCGAAGTTTCATACGCAGACATTCAGAAAATCTCCTCGTTTACTGTCAAACAGACAGCCCCCGGTACAGCAAAGCCGGAAATTCTATTCGTTCAGGAGTCGGTCGATGCCCCAGCCCAGGGAGGTGTATCCCAAATCGAATACAAAATCAACAATCCGATCGAAGGAGCTGCCGTTTCGGCCACATGTCCGGAAAACTGGGTCTCGAATCTCAACACTGAAACGGCCGGCATCGTATCTTTCGAAACCGCGGGCAACAACACCTCCTCCCCACGTGAAGCTGTCGTAACGATCCAGTACGGCGACATCCAGCAGATCGCTCAATTTACTATCAAACAAGAAGCCGTCACCGTTGTCGAGGAGGCATTCAAAATTGCGATTTCCGAAGTCACGACTAAAACATTCGTCGTCAACGTCACCCCAAAAGACAAAGAGATGTTCTACCTGCTGAACGTACTCCCCGCCTCCGCGACCAAGGACTTTACAACAGACGAAGATTTCTACAACTACGATGTCGAATTCTATAAAGACATGGATTGGGGATTCGGTTGGGAGAGCATCGCGCAAGAGGCACTCCAGCAAGGTACGATCGCAGATCGCCTCATCGAGAACATGACTCCCGACACCGAATACGTCGTTTATGCCTACGGAGTCAATCAGACGACGATCGAGCGGTTGACCCCAATTTCTAAAGAGACCCTAAAGACCCTGATCCCGGAAGAAGTCAATGCTGATTTCGACCTGCAAATTACCTCGGTCAACGGTCTTGACATCGATGTCCGGGTTACGGCCAAAGGTTACGACGGTTACTTCGTCGCAAAAATCTTCAGCAATGTCAAGGATGGAGATACAGACGAAACCGTTTTGGAGAAGATTTCGACGGCCTGGTCCGACAACGTGCAGATCTTCGGATGGATGGGCTATACATCCGAAATGATTTTAAGCCAGGAGGCTTCCAAACTGTCCAAAGAGATTCATGAGACACTCGAACCGAATCAGAAATATTACATCTACGCTTTCGCCGTCGATGATGATGCCCTGCGTTGTACGGACATCACAATCCTCCCCTTCTCGACCAACGACACAACGGTTCAGCAATAACCTACATGCAGGAGGATCGGCTGAACCACCCCTCACCGATTCCTAACAGGCATATCTCTCCAGACAGTCCGGGCCTTCCGCTCGGACTGTCTAATTTTCTTTTTCCCCAAAAAACACCTGCCTCATAAAACAACACTTATAAAAAATAGAAATACAAGCTCTCTTTTTTCCGTTATCTTATTACTATATTTGTCTGCCGAATAAGCGGCCGTTGCAAGCCCGCTCTCCCGGAATCACAAGCAGATCCTTCGCCGGGAGAGTTCTCATGCGACGGGAAACAAGACCTATTTATTTCATTATGAACCAATTTAAACGCTGGAACAACATCACAGGCTGGATCGTCTTCGCTATAGCGTCGGCGACCTACCTGCTCACCATGGAGCCGTCATCCAGCCTGTGGGACTGCTCGGAATTCATCGCGACATCGTATAAACTGGAGGTAGGGCACCCACCCGGGGCTCCGCTATTCATGATGCTGGCCCGCATCGCCACCCTGCTGGCCCCCTCGACCCACTATGTTCCCCACATGGTCAATGCGATGAACTCACTGGCCAGTGCCTTCTGCATCCTGTTCCTCTTCTGGACGATCACCCACATGGCCCGGCGTATCATCACCCGTTCCGGCCAGGAGTTGACTCGTGCCAACATCCTCACGATTCTGGGAACGGGCATTGTCGGTGCATTGGCTTACACCTTCACCGACACCTTCTGGTTCTCGGCTGTCGAAGGCGAGGTATATGCCCTCTCGTCGATGTTCACGGCCCTCGTCGTCTGGTTGATGCTCAAGTGGGAGGAGCAGGCCGACCAACCCCACTCGACCCGGTGGATCATCCTGATCGCCTATCTGATGGGGCTCTCGATCGGCGTACACATCCTCAACCTGCTGACCATCCCGGCTCTCGTCTTCATCTACTACTTCCGCAAAACTCAAAAAATCACCTTCAAGGGAATTTTCTGGAGCGCCGTGATCTCGGGAGCCATTCTGCTCTTCATCAACGGCATCATCATCCCCTACACGGTCTATATCGGAGCATTCGTGGACCTGTTCTTCGTCAATACGCTCGGACTTCCGGTTAATTCCGGCATGGTATTCTTTGCGCTGGCCCTGCTGGCCGCCCTGGGTTTCGGCGTATACAAGAGCCACAAGAAGGGACGTGTGATTCTGAATACCATACTGCTCTCGACGCTGATGATCCTGATCGGCTACTCATCCTATGCCTCGGTAACGATCCGTGCCGTAGCCAATCCGCCGATGAACAGCAACAATCCGAACAATCCGTTCGCCCTCTTCTCAATGCTCAACCGCGACCAGTACGGCGACAAACCGCTGCTCTACGGGGCACAGTTCTCCGCACCGATCATCGACTACAAATACAAGACGGCCCGCTATCTGGACGAGGAGGGAAAATACCAGGAGCGTCGTGTCATCGACGGTTACGAATATCCGTCGCAGTTCTTGCATCTCTTCCCGCGTATGTGGAACCACGCCACCTCGGAAGAGGCCTATAAGTCCTGGAGCGCCTACCGCACCAAACTCGACTATGTTCGCGATGAAAACGGTGAGATCGTCCGTGACGAGCAGGGACGCCCCCAACGTGCCGAGGTGCTCGACTTCGGTCGCAAGACGGTTTGGGACGACGACTCGGGATACGGCCCCACGGTGATCGTCGAACCGACGGCACTCGAAAACCTGAACTACTTTTTCACCTACCAGTTGAACCATATGTACTGGCGCTACTTCCTCTGGAACTTCGTAGGCCGCCAAAACGACATACAGCCCTCCGATGTCCTCATTACGGACGGCAACTGGCTCTCGGGTATCAAATGGATCGACGAGAAATATCTCGGGCCACAGGAGAATCTTCCGGATGAGGTGGCAGGGAACAAGGCTCGGAACACCTACTATTTCCTTCCCTTTATTCTGGGTCTGATCGGATTGATCTACCAGCTCAACCGCGATCCGCGCAACTTCTCGATCGTCATGTGGCTCTTCATCATGATGGGTATCGCACTGGTGGTCTACTTCAACACCTCGCCCAACGAGCCCCGTGAGCGAGATTACGTCTATGCCGGTTCGTTCTATGCCTTCTCGATCTGGATCGGATTCGGCGTAATGGCCATCCGTGACCTCATCGTATGGCTGACCAAACGTCAGGGAATAACCGCCCCGATCGCCGCAACCGTAATCTGCATGGCGGTACCGGGGATTCTGGCCGCCCAGAACTGGGACGACCACGACCGTTCGCACCGCACCTATGCCCGCGACATCGGCTGGAACTACCTGCAATCGACCCTGCCCAACTCGATCATCATCAACTATGCGGATAACGACACCTTCCCGTTGTGGTTCAACCAGGAGGTGGACGGTGTACGCCCCGACGTACGGATCATGAACTCGAGCTACCTGGGCGGCGAGTGGTACATCGACGAGATGAAGGCCAAGGCCAACGATGCACCCGGAGTCCCCTTCACCCTACCGCAGAGCAAATACACCTACACGAACGACCTGATTCCGGTGGTCAACAAGATCGACCGGACACTCGACCTGAAGGAGGCGATCGACTTCGTGCGCAGCGACGACCCGCGCACCAAGGTAATGCTGAGCAATGGTGAGCAACAGGACTACCTGCCGGCCACCCGTTTCGCCATTCCGGTAAACAAGGAGAACGCCATCGCATCGGGCATCGTCAAGGAGGAGGATCGCGACCTGATGGTCGATACGGTCTATCTGAACATCTCCGGAAGCACAATCGACAAGAGCCAATTGATGCTGCTCGACATGTTCGCCCATTTCGATTGGAAACGGCCGATCTATTTCACGCAGATCCATACATTACAACCACTTGGCCTGCTCGACTACCTGCAGTTCGACGGATACTCCTATCGGTTCGTGCCGATCTACACGCCAGCACGCTCCGTCCGCGAAATCGGACGAATCGATCCCGATGTCGCAGGCCCGCTGTTGATGGAGACCTTCCGCTACGGCAACCTGAACGATCCGCGCGTCTATGCCGACTACTTCACCCAGTACAATCTGAGTGCATCGATGTCACGCGAAGCATTCGCCCGTGTTGCCAAAGAGTATCTGCGCCGGGGCGATTCGATTAAAGCGATCGAACTGCTCGATACCGGGCTGGAGAAATTCCCGACCTGGCAGATCCGCTACACGGAGGCCAATACACTCCCCTTCATCGAAGGCTACTACATGGCAGCCGAATACCAGAAGGGAGACAAACTGTTGATGGATTATGCACGGAATCTGATGCAATACATCGACTATTACCTCGAATTCGAAGGCATCCAGGGCGATATGGTGCTTCAGACTCTCTTCCGGAAGATGGATGAACTCGATATGCTCTATCACACGACTGTATATTTCCGTCGGAGCGATGTACTTCGCGAACTGAACGAGTATTACCGCACGTTGGGAGCCTATGAGGAAGAGTTGGTTCAGCCCGAACAACTCACTCTGCTGGAAGATTCCCTACAGCAAGCCAACTGACAACAAGCATCCTACAATAGCAAAGGGCGGAATTCGGAATTCCGCCCTTTATTTTTACCGTATAGCAAAAAACACCCGACACTCTTCAGAGAGTGTCGGGTGTTTTTTGAATAATAAAGAGAGCTTATTTCAAAGGCTCGTGCGGCTGCTGCAGATTACGCTTTGTATAAAGGAACCGGCGGATCTTATGGGTCGGTGTTTTTACGAACGCCTGCTCCTCGACCACCTCCGATATGCGGGAGAACCGATTGACGCGTGCATTTACAAAATCAATCACCTCCTTTTTGAGCTTCTCTTTCCAGATGTCGAAATCTTCCCGCCAACCGTCGAACTTCGCCTCCAGCGCCTCGGTATTGAAATTGACCAATGCAATCAAACGACCACCCCGTTCGGTTACGACCGAATCGGAAATATATACATGAGAGTTCAATACGCTCTCGATATCTTCGGGATAGATATTCTCTCCGCCCGGACCGACGATCATATTCTTCAAGCGTCCCTTGATATAAAGCCACCCATCCTCCGAAAAGCAGCCCAGATCGCCCGTACGGAACCAACCGTCGTCGGTAAATACCTCGCGGGTTGCTTCGGGATTCTTGTAATAGCCGATCATCGCACTCGGTGTCTTGGCCACGATCTCCCCCTGATGCGTATCGGGATTGACATTCTCCAAACGAAGCTGCACTCCCGGAGCCGCCGGGCCCGTGGAACCCAGACGCACCTGTGAAGGAGCTGCCCCCGCCAACAAAGGAGCTGTCTCGGTCAGACCGTAACCAATCGCATAAGGGAACCTTGCTTCAAGCAGGAATTGTTCAGCCCCGCCATCCAGTTTGGCTCCGCCGATTCCCAGGAAACGCAACCGCCCGCCAAAGACCTTCATCAAGCGTTGTCCAGCTATGCGGTGCAGATAACGACGCATGAATCCGATACGGTAAAGCATTCTCCAAAAGCCATTGGAAGAAAACTTTGCCTGTACCTGGTTGCGATAGATCTTTTCGATGATAAGCGGAACTATCAACATCACGGTCGGGCGCACCTCAGCCATGGCTGGAATCAACACGGAACTTGTAGGCGGTCGATCCAGATAGACGACGCTTGCCCCCATCGAAAAGGGATAAATCATACCGATGGAACACTCATACGTATGGGAAAGCGGCAACACCGAAAGGAACGTATCCTGCGGTCCAATCGGGAAGATGGCCGAACTCATCGCAATCTGCGCACAGAGGTTCGCGTGGGAGAGCATCACACCTTTGGGTTTCGATGTCGTTCCCGATGTATAGATAATCACTGCCAAATCCTCCGGTTTGGGAATCCGTGTCGACCCCTTGCTCGAAACCGGCTTCGAAGCGATCACACCGAAATTTTTGGTGCGGATCACCACATTGAGCGGCTCGGTTGTCGATTTGGAGAGTTTCGAAAAGAGTCTGTCGGAAACCATCAGGGCCTTTGCCTCCGAGTGGCTGATGATCATATCCAACTCTTCGGTCGAGAAATCGGGAAGGATCGGTACGGCGACCATTCCGGCCGACGTAATAGCCAGGTAGGAAACGCACCAGTTCGGCATATTGCTGCTCAACAACGCCACTTTGTCTCCCGCACAGAGACCGGCATCGGTTAACAACTCCTGCACTTTGCTGATCCGACCTCCTATTTCAGCATAGGTGAACTCCTCGCCTCCGTACATGGAGAACGCGACTTTCGAGGCGAACTCCTTGATACTGTGCTGTACGAGTTCGTAAAGTGTATGGATGGTCATTGTTTTCCTATGAATTAAAGGGGAATACCCGGTGCAAAATTACGAATTATTACGGGAAAAAGTACTACTTTTGGAACAAATTATGACTTCGCTTTCCAATCGACATATCAAAGAACTGGCCGCATTGCAAGGATTCGATCTTTGCGGTATTACTCCCGGTAAACACTTTGCCGAGAATGAAGCCTATTTCAAGGCCTGGCTCGAAAAGGGATACAACTCTTCTCTGGGATATATGGGACGCTATTTGGACAGACGATTCGATGTACGTCGCCTGGTTGAAGGAGCCCAAACGGTCGTCGTCTGTGCCATTAGCTATAAAAACAGGGTCAGCGAAGGGTATCCGCAGGAATTTCGGACCCGAGTCGCCTCCTATGCCTGTACACGGGACTATCACCAGACGATCAAGGAGATGCTCTCCGCCCTGTTCGAGGCTCTGCAACAAGAATACCCCGAGGTAAAAGGACGCTGTTTTGTCGATACGGCCCCGCTGCTGGAGAAGCAACTGGCCGTCGAAGCCGGACTGGGCTGGATCGGACGTCAATCGCTGCTCATCACTCCGAAATTCGGGTCTTTCGTCCTACTCGGAGAGCTGGTATTGACACTACCTGCCGATAAATATGACACTCCCTTCGAAGGGAGTCGTTGCGGGCGATGTCGCAACTGTCTGGAAAGTTGTCCCACACAGGCCATCGTCGAGCCAAAAGTGATCGACACATCGCGTTGCATCTCCTGTCGCACGATCGAAAAAGAGATGCCGGGACGAACCGACCTGGCCGGATGGATCTTCGGATGTGACCGTTGCCAAAGCTGCTGTCCCCACAACCAAAAGGCACTGATGCACACTTCGCCCCGTATGGATCCCCTCTTCGATCCGCTCTGCATAACACCCGAGGAGTGGCTCGCAATGGGCGAAGAGGAGTTTTTCGACCGTTTTGCCGATACCCCCTTGACCCGCAGCGGCCTCGAACGCATCCAACGCAACGTACGGCAAAATCTCGAACCGGTAGAGTAGATCGACAAAAAAACGGAGGATTTCGACAATCCTCCGTTTTTTATTCTATGGGGAACCCGATCGGGACTACTGCTTATTGTTGGCCGTCAGTTTCGCAATCGTATCCTTGGCTGCAGCCACATTCGAACCGGCTGTTACTTTCCCGAGAGCCTCGATTGCCTGCGGAGCCTTCGCCTGAGCATTGTAAGCAGCACCCAGGATAAAGTACATATCACTGCGATCCTCCTCGTTCTGCTGTGCGGAGGCGGCCGCCTCTGCACTTGCAATTACACCGGCATAGTCTTTCTTGGAAAAGAGAGCCTGCAAACGAATCTTTTGCGCCAAGGCATTCGACGGATTGGCTGCCAACATTTCATCGGCCATAGCAATAACCGCATCGTTATTGCCAGCCTGCTGCATAACGGCAACCATATTATTCGTGTAGATACCGATCATCTCCTTTGCCTTGGCAACATCCTCGGCGAACTTAGGATTATCCAGTGCAGCAATGTTCTCGTAAACCTCCATACCTTTGCGATACAGCTCCAGATCCTTGTTAGCCAGTGCAAGTTCAGAGTAGCTCATCGCCAGGTTGAGAGCCATCTCCGTATTGAGAGGATCATACTCATAGCCCTTCGAGAATACCTCGGCAGCCGTCGCATAATCTTTATTATTGAAGGCCTCGCCGCCCTTTACACGATAGATGTTGGCAACCCAACCCTTCGACTGAACCGACTGCTGGAAGTTTCCATACAACTCAGCCAGCTCTGCCGATTTAATGAAGTTCGTCAAGGCTTTATCCAAATCTTTCTGCTGTGCAGCCATACCGCCCATCATAAAGTAACATCTGGGCAGATTGGACTTCGCGGTGCTGACCCAACCCTGCACATCAACATCTTCCGAATCCATACCTTGATCAATCAACGTCTCGAATCCCTGGGCCGCAGTTGCATAATCACGACCGTTAAAAGCTGTTACTGCCTGGTTGTAAACTACAGACAGATCCTGTGCAGAAATGGAGAATGCGGCGAACAATGCGAGAGCCGAAATGAACAATTTTTTCATACGTTCCTATTTATAAAATTATAATAATTTATAACAACTTGCCGGACAAAAGGACAAGGCTGACAAAAATAACGATTTTTTTGAACTATCCAAAGAATCACCCGCGTAGCGTGGCAAAAAAAGAGGTCATCAACCTTTCGCACTCTTCAGCCAACACCCCGGCGCAGACCGTTGTTTTCGGGGGAAAGATCTGTTCCGAATAGCGGCGATAACCCCGCTTCGGATCGTCAGCCCCGTAAACAACCCGTCCGACCTGACTCCATGCAATCGCCCCGGCGCACATGACACACGGTTCGACCGTAACATACAACGTACAATCCGGCAGATACTTGCCTCCGATGGTCGAAGCGGCCGCCGTCAAGGCCTGCATCTCGGCATGGGCGGTCGCATCCCTCAGCATCTCAACCAGATTGTGTCCCCGTCCTACAACCCGGTCACCGCACACAACGACCGCACCGATAGGCACCTCCTTTTCATCTAACGCTCGCTGCGCCTCGTTTAGTGCCAGGCGCATGAATTTTTCATCTTTTTCCTGCTGTTCCATAGTTTCCGGTGCAAAATCCTCCGCCCGACAGACCCGGGCGATAAAAAATCCCGCCTGCGCAGAAGACATCTCCCTGATTTTTCTTACCTTTGTACGGTTGAGCGAATCCCGACCGATCCGCAACAAAGGCGAAAAAGAGTCGGCGCATTCACTCTTTTTATTTTTGCGAACGGCAAGATACGAATAAAATCAAAATAGGCAAAATCATGTACAGGACCCATACCTGCGGCCAACTGAGAGCCGCAAACATCAACGAGACGGTCACTCTGGCCGGATGGGTGCAGAAAGTGCGCAACCTGGGCGCGATGACCTTCATCGACCTGCGCGACCGCTACGGCATCACCCAGATCGTCGTCGAGGAGCATTCGGCTCCCGAAGTAAAGGCCGTTGCCGAGAAACTGGGACGCGAGTTCGTCCTTCAGGTCAAGGGACGCGTCATCGAGCGCTCGTCGAAAAACACGAAAATACCGACCGGCGATATTGAGGTGGTAGCCGAACAGCTGACCATCCTGCACGATGCGGAGGTCCCCCCCTTCACCATCGAGGAGAACTCGGACGGAGGCGATGACCTGCGTATGAAATACCGCTATCTCGACCTGCGCCGTCCGCCCCTGCAGCGCAACATGATCCTGCGTCACAAGATGGCCCAGGAGATCCGCCGTTTCCTGGACAGCGAGGGATTCCTCGAAATCGAGACCCCCTATCTGGTCAACTCGACTCCGGAGGGTGCCCGCGACTTCGTCGTTCCGAGCCGCATGAACCCCAACCAGTTCTATGCCCTTCCGCAGTCGCCGCAGACGCTCAAACAGTTGTTGATGGTAGCCGGATACGACCGTTACTTCCAGATCGTTCGCTGCTTCCGCGATGAGGACCTGCGTGCAGACCGTCAGCCCGAATTCACCCAGATCGACTGCGAGATGTCGTTCGTCGAGCAGGAGGATGTACTGGAGATCTTCGAGCGCTGGGCAAAACATATGTTCAAGGAGGTCATGGGGCTCGAACTGAACGAGCCGCTACAGCGGATGCCCTGGATCGAGGCGATGGAGAAATACGGTTCGGACAAACCCGACCTGCGTTTCGGCATGGAGTTCTCCGACCTGACCGATCTGGCTCACGGACACGGATTCTCGGTCTTCGACGAGGCCGAGTACATTACCGGATTCGCAGCCCCGGGCTGCGCCGTCTATACCCGCAAGCAGATCGACGCCCTGACCGAGTTTGTCAAACGCCAGCAGATCGGTGCCAAGGGATTGGTTTGGATTCGTGTCGAGGAGGGCGGCGTCAAATCCTCGATCGACAAGTTCTACACACCGGAGCAGGTCAAGGCGATGGCCGACCGTTGCGGTGCCAAGGCAGGCGATATGGTATTCATCCTCTGCGGCAAGAAATTCAAGGTGCTCACACAACTCTGCGCCCTGCGACTCGAGGTGGCCGAGCGGCTCGGATTGCGTGATCCGAAGAAGTTCGCACCGCTGTGGGTAGTCGATTTCCCTCTCTTCGAGTGGGATGACGAGACGCAGCGCTACTACGCCGTACACCACCCCTTCACCTCTCCCAAACCCGAAGACGTACAGTATCTGGACAGCGATCCGGGACGCGTTCGCGCCAACGCCTACGACTTCGTCTGCAACGGCACGGAGATCGGTGGCGGTTCGATCCGTATCCACGACTCGAAACTGCAGGCCAAGATGTTCGAACTGCTCGGCTTTACGCCCGAACAGGCTCAGGAGCGTTTCGGCTTCCTGATGAACGCCTTCAAATACGGTGCACCCCCTCACGGAGGTCTCGCTTTCGGATTCGACCGGCTCTGCTCTCTCTTCGGCGGCACGGACTCGATCCGCGATTACATCGCCTTCCCGAAGAACAATGCCGGCCGCGATGTGATGCTCGATGCTCCGGGCTTCCTCGACCAGTCGCAGCTTGATGAGTTGAATCTGGATCTGCGCAAACCGAAAGAGTAATCAAAAACAAAATAGGGAAATATCGGGAGGTTTATGACCTCCCGATATTTTTTTTATAATAAACAGGTGTCACCCCTTGCAGGATGACACCCATCTATTCAAAACCACACTATCTGTCGATTAGTACTCCGCATTCTGAGGATCAAACTCGGTCCAACCCTCCATCCAGGTATCGTTCTCGGCAAAAGCACCGATGTAGCTTACCTTGTCAAAGCCCGTCGAAACCATGGCATCGGAGAACGATGCGGCATCGAGCAGCGGGCTGCCCGTCGTGGGACAGGGGTTGAAACCACCCTGCAGCGAGTTGGGCTGCTGTAGTTTCAGATCAGCGATCTCATCGTAAACCGAGTTACCGAGTGACTCCGTGCGGAAATAGGCCTCGGAGAAGGCGCCCAGATCCTCGCCAAACTTCTTGTTCGCATCGCTGGCAAGCTGCGTCATGGCTGCGAAAACGATCTTCGAGATCTTCAGGTCGCCGTTCGTTGCAGCCTCCTGCGTATTGGAGCCTTTGTCGTTCTCCACGATCAGGCCGACCGGATACCCCATCGCTACCGAGTTAAAGCAGGAGAGGTGCGAGTTGCGGCGAACCTGCATGGCCGACTGGAACTGGCCGAGTTTCGAACCGTTGTTCGGGTTGAACTCACCACCGTTGATATAATCGGCCGTATTGGTGAAGGCGGGATCCTGACCGATCGGGCCGATGAAGGTTACGTTCGAGAAGACGCAGGAGGTATAGGGCATCTCGGTCGAACCGTCGGCGTTATTGTCGCTCTCAAAACCGTTCGATACGGACTGGTCTGCCAGTTTGGGGTTGCGGACAGCCAGGCAGAACTGCACCTTACCCGAGAAGCCGTTGTCGGTATCGAAATCATCATCCCATCCGTGGAATGCCACCAGGTGATCGCAATCAACCGTTCCGCCGAACCACTCAAACGAGTCGTCATTCGAATAGGAGACCTGTACGTGGTCGATCTTCGTGCCGCTACCTACCGAACCGAGCGTGATACCGTTAATCTCCTGATCCGGAGCAAAGGGATAACCGGCAAACTCGCAACGCACGTAGCTCAGCACACCCGAATTGTCGGCATCGTCGCTACCGCCGTGCATCGAGCGCGGACCACCCTCGATCGCCATCTCAGTCTTGTTGTTCTTCGCCTTACCGCAGAGGATAATACCACCCCAGTCGCCCGGTTTGCGGCTACCGGCAGGCTGTGCCGAGGTGAAGACGATCGGCTCCGATGCCGAACCCTGTGCGATCAGCTGACCGCCACGCTCCACAATCAAAGAGGCCATGGTCTCCTTATCGCCCTTGATCACCGTACCCGGCTCGATCGTCAGTTTGGCACCGTCACAGATATAGCACCATCCCTTGAGGGTATAGGTTCCTTTCGGCAGCGTATATTCACCCTTGATCTCGAACTCCTGATCGCCATTGCCGATCTGCGTCCCGTCCTCGAAGAGGATCTCGCTCAAATCGCCCTCGCTCGGAGGAGGAACAGGACCAGGATTACCGTTTTCATCATCGCTGCACGCCGCAAAGGTCAGTGCTACAGCAGCCAAAGCTGCGTAAAAAATCTTTTTCATACGTTTTATTAATTGAACTAAAGGTTTATTTATTTCACTGTATTGATTTAGAACTTCGCCGTGATGCCGATCGAGAAGCTGCGCCCCGGATCGAAGGTTTTGGTTACCTCCTTGCGCTCGTGGATCTGGCCGGCATCGTCGGTGAACTGCGGGAACTGACACAACTCAACTTTATCACAGATCAGATCCTTGGCACTGAAACGCAGCTCCCAACCTTTGCCGAGGGTCTTGGTAATCACCAGATCGAGGGCATCGCGCGGCATCTCGTACATATCGGGAATATCGTTGTCGATGCTGCCTCCCGACGAGAGGTCCGAACGTCCGATACCGATAATTCGTTTACCGATGCGGTTATAGAGCAGACCGACTGTCAAACCGATGCGCTCGGGCTGATAGAAGAGTCCTGCATTGACAATGTAGGGCGATTGTCCCTGCATCGGGCGGTCGTGTTCGAGCGACGAGGAGTCGAAAAAGACCTTGCTGTCGATCCAGGTAGCGTTGAGCGACAGTGAGAAGTTGCGCATTTCGATGAAGTCCAGATTCTTGCGCACATCCAACTCGACTCCGTAGGCACGGGCCCGGTCGGCGTTCTCGAACGTATAGGTATAGCTTCCTCCGGCATCACGGAAGGTCGTCTCGATCGGATTGCGGAAGTGTTTGTAGAAGAGCGAAAGCGAGACACTCTCACCGGGCGCGGGATACCACTCGTAACGCAGGTCGACATTCTGAATATAGGCCGCCTCCAGCTCGGGATTACCCATGATCGTCGAGAAGAGGTTGAAGTCGTAGTATGCCGAGCTCGATACCTCGCGGAACTCCGGACGGTTCGTAGACATACCGTAGGCAGCCCGCAACAGATGTTTGTCGTTGATGTTGAACGTTGCATTGATCGAGGGGAAGAGATCGTCGTACGTATAGTCGCGATCCCTGGAGGTCCACTCCGTCGAGCGGGTATAGCTCGTCAGGGTCATGGCACTGTGCTCGAACCGAACACCGGTGTAGATATTGAAACGTCCGAGCGGCAGATTCACACCCACATAAGCGGCAGCCAGCAGGTTCCTGCCCTTGTAGCTGTTCCGGTTATCGGTATCGTCATAGAGGTAGAGCTTGTCGGCCCCGAAGTTTCCGGGTGTCAGAATATCCGTTACCGGATCCCCGTATGCAAAGCCATCCGGAAGATTCGACTCGTTGAAACGATAGTAGAAGGCCCGGGTCAGATATTCACGGGTGCGATATTCGCTGTAAAGACCGGTTTTGAGTTTCGGGGCGAAGTTCTTACCCTCCCGGAAGGTCACCTCGTAATTAACTCCCGCCGAAGCGATATGCTCGGCCAATCGGGTAAAGTCACGCTGCATATCGTTCTGGTCGATCTGCATCTCTCCGAAATGGGGGTCGCCATAGAGGTCATTCTCCTGACGGTTGATGATACGGCGGTCGGGCTGGTGCTTGTTCGCATAGGAATAACCGGCCGTCCAGTCCAGCCGTCCACGACTGAGGTCATGCACACCGGCAAACTGACCGTTGTAGGAGGTGCGGCTCGAATAGAGGTACTCGGCCTTCTCCTGGAGGTAGAGCGAAGAGATATTCTGCCATCCGTCACGGAACGTATAGCGGTTCTGACCGATCTGGTTGAAGATATTGCGGAAATAGTAGCGGCTGCTCTCCTTCACATAGGCCAGGTTCAACATGGCTCCCAGCTTCACCTCGGTCTGGTATTGGTCGTCCGTATATTTGTAAAGGTATTCGGGTTTATCCTCTTTCTTGTTGTAGATTCCGAATCGGGAGTTCTCCATGCCGATATAGGCCCGCTCGGTATAGCTATAGTTCAGTGCGCCGGTCAGGGCAAAGCGGTCTCCGTCACGAAGCGTCCAGGAGCGGCCGAAGGCGAGGTTGAAGCGTTGATCCGGAACGGCACTCCGCTTGCGAACCGACCAGTCGTTGTTGAAGCCCTGACGGGTTGCCCGATCGACGAAAGTCTTGTCGTTGTTATCAAAATATCCCTTGATACCCCCCTGCCACATACGGGAACCGCTGCCAAAACCGAAGTAGTCACCTACGGAACCCGGATTGTAACGGAACGCACTGAAATGGGTCGCCGTGTTGATTCCGGTAGCATAGCTGACCGTCAAGGAGGACTCCGTCGGAAGATCCTTCGTGTTGATCTTGATGAAACCGCCCGTAAAATCGGCCGGAACCTCCGGGGCCGGAGATTTGAGGATCATGATATTCTCGATCTGGCCGGCCGGAATGATATCGAACGAGAAGGCCCGCGTATCGGCCTCCGAACCCGGCACGGCGGCATTATTGACCCACACGTTGTTATATCGCTGCGCCAGACCTCTGGCAATGACGAACTTGTCATCGATAAGCGAGATACCCGGAATACGGCGCACCACTTCGCCGGCATCGCGGTCCTGCGTCTTGGCAATGGTCTGACTCGAAACACCGCTGACCACCTGTAGCGACCTACGGATATCGGACAAAACCGCCGCCTCGGAGTTAGTCCGGCGCACGGCCGTCACCACCACCTCATCGACCATTTCGCTCTGCTCCGTAAGGGAGATGTTGACCGCGGTTGCCTGGTCGGCCCGAACAGGAATGCCCTCGATCCGCTGACCGGCATACGAGAGCATCGAAACATCGAGCGAATATTCGCCGGGTGTCAGATTCGCAATCGAGAACCGACCATCCAGATCACTCGAAGTTCCCCGCGTCGTACCGCTTACGACAATCGTGGCACCGATAATCGGCTCCTTCGACAGAGAATCGATGACGACACCGGAAATAATACCCGTATTCTGCGCATACAGAACCGAGGAGTGAAAAAACACAAGTGTACAAACAAACAATAACGCCCTGAAAATTCGCATACATTTTCTATAAATTGATGCCGCAAATTTATCCCTGCCGTATTTCGTTTCTGTAACGGAATCATGTCAAAAGGGTGAAAACACCCGGTTCAAAAACACTACTCCTCTATATATTATCCCCCCTTTATTCCCGTCCGGGATAGGATTTCTTTCGGGAAATGGCTATATTTGGAGGTTGAAAAATCGATCGATCATGAGTATTCCATTGGCCGAGCGGCTGCGCCCCCGCAAATTAGACGAGTACATCGGACAAGAGCATCTGGTGGGCCGGAACGGCGTGTTCCGCAAGTTCCTGGAGACAGGCAACGTACCCTCGTTCATCCTCTGGGGCCCGCCCGGAGTCGGGAAGACAACCCTCGCACGAATCGTCGCCAACGAACAGCAGCGTCCGTTCTTCACCCTGTCGGCCGTTACGTCCGGAGTAAAAGAGGTGCGCGAAGTGATCGAATCGGCCAAGAAGCAACGATTCTTCGATGCCAAACCGCCGATCCTCTTTATCGACGAGATCCACCGTTTCAACAAGTCGCAGCAGGATTCCCTGCTCGGTGCCGTCGAACAGGGCGTGGTGACCCTCATCGGTGCCACAACCGAAAATCCTTCGTTCGAGGTAATCTCCCCGCTATTGAGTCGCTGTCAGGTCTACATTCTGCAACCGATGAACGACCAGGAGCTGCAGACACTGCTCGACCGGGCACTCAAGACCGACCTCGAGTTGCAGGAGCGCGAGATCGAAGTAAAGGAGACCGAGGCGCTGTTCCGCTTCTCGGGCGGCGATGCCCGCAAGTTGCTGAACATTCTCGAAATCGTCATCAACGCCACCTCCGGCAAGGTTACGATCACCAACGACTACGTAACCGAGTGTCTGCAACAGAACATCGCCCTCTACGACAAGAACGGCGAGCAACACTACGATGTCATTTCGGCCTTTATCAAATCGGTCCGGGGAAGTGACCCCAACGCCGCGATCTACTACCTGGCCCGGATGCTCGCCGGCGGCGAGGAGCCCCGGTTCATTGCCCGGCGTCTGGTCATCCTTGCCTCCGAGGATATTGGACTGGCCAATCCCAACGCCCTGCTGCTGGCCAACGCCTGCTTCGACACGGTCCACAAGATCGGCATGCCCGAGGCACGCATCACGCTGGCCGAGACAACCATCTACCTGGCCACCTCACCCAAGAGCAATTCGGCCTACATGGCCATCAACAAGGCGCTCGCCATGGTCGAGCACGATACGACGAACCGTCCCGTACCGCTCCACTTGCGCAACGCGCCGACCAAACTGATGGAGCAGGCCGGCTATGGCAAAGGGTACAAATACGCCCACGACTACGGAGGTTTCGCCGAACAGGAGTTCCTGCCCGAATCCCTGAAGGGGACGAAATTCTACGAGCCGAACACCCGCAATGCAAGCGAAGCCCGGATCGCAGAGTTCATCCACAATCTGTGGAAAGAGAAGTACGAATAACCCCACCCCGGATCAATAGAACTATTGCCTGTCATGAAACGCATCGGCCTCATATCGGATACCCACGGCACCTTCGACGATACGCTCCGCACATTCCTGCAGGGAGTCGACGAGATCTGGCACGCCGGAGACATCGGTTCGATCGAGGTAGCCGACCAGATCGCCGCCTTCAAACCCCTGCGGGCCGTCTACGGCAACATCGACGGCGGCATCATGCGGCGGATCTATCCCGAATTCCTCTGTTTCGACTGCGAGCGGGTGAGCGTGCTGATGACCCACATCGGAGGCTATCCCCGCCACTACGCCCCCAAAATCGTATCCCGCATCCAGACCATCCGTCCCAAACTGTTCATCGCCGGACACTCCCATATTCTGAAGGTGATCTACGACCCCGTTTACGACCTGCTTCACCTCAATCCGGGAGCCGCCGGATGCTACGGATTCCACAAGGTCCGCAGCGCCCTGCGATTCGTCATCGACGGAGAGGAGATTCGCGACATGGAGATCGGAGAGTGGCCGAGATTGTAACACCTACTTCTTTTCTAATTTAAATTTTTTTATTTAACATAATATCAAAAGCTGCATCTCCGTTATATAGCCGGAATTTAAACGAAGAAAAGGGAAAAGATGCAAGCTAAAATTTCGAAAACGCTGGAAGGGATCATCGCTCGTGTGACGTTTGGGTCCTCAAAAGCGGCTATCACCCACTCGCTTAGGGATCATTTGATCCTGGAGATCCTGCGGGACGAAGGGTCTTTGGCTTACCAGATTCTCTCGACGCGTTTGAAAAAATGGGAAATCCACCAGATACAGATGCGCATCGACCGGGAGATTCAAATCGTTATTCCCAAAAAACGAGAAGACCCAGAAAAATTTTTCCCCCGATATACCAAAGAGTTATCCCGCTTTTTCTCCGCCATGGAGAGTGTCTCGACGGCTCATGTACTACTACATGTCGCCAACGACTCCAGTACTCTCACCGCACAGGCCCTCGCCCTGTATCATATAAGCGCACACGATATTTCCACCGAAATGCAGCGGTTCGTTCTGGAGGAGGTTCAGCACCATTCAGAAATCCAGAAATCCAGCTTTGCACCTCATACGTCTTCCTTCTCTGAAGCGGATACGACCGAGGCCTGGGAGCGATTCGGCACGGATCTTACACGCGAAGCCCGCGCCGGAAAAATCGATCCGGTAATCGGTCGGGACCGGGAGATCGAACGAATGGTTCAAATTCTCTCCCGTCGCAAAAAGAACAATCCGCTCCTGCTCGGAGAAGCCGGTGTCGGCAAAAGCGCCATTGTCGAAGGTCTTGCTCTGCGCATGGCCGTGAACGACGTTCCGCCCACCATCAGCGGGAAACGGCTCTATTCACTCGACATCGCATCGCTGGTGGCCGGAACAAAATACCGGGGGGAGTTCGAAGAGCGAATGCAGAAACTACTCGACCAGTTGCGCAAGGAACGCAATACAATCCTCTTTATCGACGAAATACACATCATCAGCGGGGCGGGTTCGACTCAGGGCAGCCTCGACACGGCCAACATGTTGAAGCCGGCATTGGCTCGCGGAGAATTACAACTCATCGGAGCCACCACGCTCGACGAATACAGGAGCGACATCGAAAAAGATGCCGCGTTAGCCCGCCGGTTCCAGAAAATCCCGATCGAAGCTCCGTCGGCCGAAGAGACACTGCGTATCCTGCGAGACGTAGCACCCCGCTATGAACGGCATCATCGGGTTCGATATTCGGACGCTGCGTTGCAACGTTGCGTATCCCTGACCGAACGTTATATCCCCGACCGGAATTTCCCGGATAAAGCGATCGATGTATTGGATGAAGCTGGAGCCCGAATCTACCTGCAGTGCAACGAAGAAAAGCACCGCGATAACTCCTTGCGACTGCACGCCGAGTCCAAGCCCTGCAAGTCGACCACAAAACGGAGTACAACGGTGGATTCGACCCACAGAAGCACGAAAAAACAATCTTCAAAAGATTCGGGAATCGATCCACATCCCCTTCCCCCACTCAACGAGCAACCGATGCCGGAAGTCCGTGCAGAACATATCGAGCAGGTTCTCACCTCAATGACAGGAATTCCCGTAGAACGGCTCTCCGACTGCGAACAGAGGCGTCTGCGCGGATTACAAACCTATTTGGAAGAACGGGTGATCGGACAGGAGGAAGCGGTCTCGAAAATTGCACGGGCAATCCGACGATCCCGGATCGGACTGCGCGAAGAGGGACGACCGATCGGAGTTTTCCTGTTCGTCGGTCCGACAGGCGTAGGGAAGACTCTTCTGGCCAAAGAGCTATCACGATGGCTTTTCAATGAAAACCAAGGGCTTATACGCATCGATATGAGTGAATACGGCGAAAAACACAACGTTGCACGCCTGATCGGATCCCCTCCGGGATACGTCGGCTACGGCGACGGAGGGCAGCTTACCGAGGCGGTACGTCGACATCCCTATTCGGTCATCCTTTTCGATGAGATCGAGAAGGCCCATCCCGAAATCTTCAACACCCTGCTGCCTCTTTTCGACGAAGGGCATCTGACCGACGGCTCGGGACGAGTGGTCGATTTCCGCAATACGGTCCTCATCATGACCTCGAATGCCGGATCGCGGAGAGCCTTTGCTCATCCGACTCCAATGGGATATAGCACCCCTTCCCGCACGCAAGCAAGTGAAAAAAACACCCATGAGAATTACCGAAAAGCTCTCGAAGAGACCTTCGCTCCGGAATTCTTGAACCGCATCGACGAGATCGTGCTGTTTCGCTCTTTGGAACTCCACGACGTGAAAAAGATTATCGACCTCGAACTGAAAGGGTTGCTCACCCGTACCGGCCGGCTCGGCTACCGTCTCGAAATCACGGAAGAAGCCAAAGAGCGGCTTGCCCAGATCGGATACGAGCCCCACTACGGCGTGCGAGCCCTGCGAAGGACCCTGATCGAACGAATCGAAGACCCTTTATCAGGTCTGATCATCGAAGGCAAACTCCCCTGCGGAGGACGGGTCATTCTCGAACCCGATTCGAAACAGGAGATCGTCTTGCGAGTGGCCTGACAAGGATAGATTCCGACGACTTTTTGTAAAGCAGGTAAATATTCGTACCTTTGCAGGCATTCAAAAACAAAGAATCATGTATCGTTTTTCGACATACAAGGAGCAGTACAGAGCCAACCTCAAGTTGGCTCTGCCTGTTGTTTTGACCCAACTGGGACAGATCCTGGTCCAACTGGCCGACAACATCATGGTCGGCCGATACGGCGGCGACGATCCCACCCCGCTGGCAGCCACATCGTTCGGCGGAACGGTCTTCTTCATCCTGTTCATCGCGGCCATCGGCATAGCCCTCGGACTTACGCCACTCGTGGGCGAACTCTACGCCCAGGGCAATCGCGAAAAATCGGCCGAATACCTGCAAACCGGCGTGATCTTCTACACACTGCTGGGTTTTGCGACCTGTGCCGTACAGTTGATGATCGTACCCCTGCTCTATCATCTGGGGCAGCCGACCGAAGTGGTCGATATGGCTATCCCATACTACTCGCTTCTGGCGTTCAGTATGATTCCGGTCATGCTCTTCTCCGCCTTCAAGCAGTTTCTCGAAGGCGTCGGCAATACGGTCGTTGAAATGGTGGTTGTCGTCCTGTGCAACCTGGTGAATATCATGTTGAACTGGGTATTCATCTATGGTCATTTCGGATTTGCGGAAATGGGAGCCACCGGTGCAGGTCTGGCAACGCTTATCTCTCGTATCTGTATGCCGATCATCATCATCGGATTCTTCCTGTACAGCAAACGCTATCGCTCTTACCTCGATGGGTTCACCCGACTCCGATTCCGGCGCGAGACAGTCCGTTCGCTGCTGCGTATGGGCCTTCCGATCTCGCTGCAGATGTTCCTCGAATCGTCGGCATTCGTCGGCACCAGCATCATGATGGGATGGCTCGGTAAAACGGCCATTTCAGCCAACCAGATCGCCATGACCATGGGTAACTGTGCCTTCATGATCGTCATGTCGATCGGTGCGGCTACAACCATCCGTATCTCGCACACATACGGAGAGCGGAATTTCGGAGAGTTAAGCCTCGCGGCCAAAGCATCCTATCACCTGGTAATCGCCTGGAATGCCATCATGGCCACCCTGTTTATCTCCCTGAAGAATATCATCCCGACCTTCTTTACGAGCAATCCGGAGGTGATCGAAATGGCATCCACCCTGCTTATCTACATCTCACTGTACCAATTGGCCGACGGCATCCAGAACGTCTCGGTGGGAATTCTGCGCGGCGTGCAGGACGTAAAGATCATCATGCCGATCGCCTTTCTCTCCTACATCGTCTTCAACCTGCCGGTAGGCTATCTGTTGGGATTCACCTGGGGAATGGGGCCCCAAGGGCTGCTGCTCGGATTTACCGTTGGCCTTACTACAGCCGCCGTATTGCTGATCGCCCGTATCCGACGCAACGCGAAACGCTGGCGGACGAGCATCGGATAATCCGGATATTTTCACTATCTTTGCACAAAACAGGTTTCGCTCGGCGTTCGCTCCCATGAACCGGGGATGTTTTGCGGAATAAGGATTCGTTTATCCGCAAAAAGGAAGTACAAGAGGAGTATCACGCCGACATTCCCGGCTTTTATCCTTGAAAAGCGACACCCTCATGAAAAACAAAAACTCTATGGAGAACACCAAATATACGAAAGCACCCCAACCGGAGATGGGACGTGGATGCACGTTCACCGAAACACCGGAAGGCACTGCGGTAAAGACCTGCGAGGGATGCTTCAAACTGCATGAAACGGCCTGGATGGAACCCTATCCAAATCACGTTCCGACCGATATTTTCGAAGTCCGTTTCAAAAACACCCGCCGTTCCTACTATCAGAACGTCAATAACCTGCCGCTCAAACGGGGCGACATCGTCGCCGTGGAGGCATCTCCCGGCCACGATATCGGCATCATCTCCCTGACGGGCGACATGGTAGCCAAGCAGATGCGGCGCGTTGGATTCAACCCCTACAACGGCGAATTCAAGAAGATCTACCGCCTGGCCAAACCCTACGACATCGAGCGTTGGCAGGAGGCCATTGCCCTCGAACACGAGACAATGATCGCCTCGCGTCAGATCGCAGCCGAGATGGGGCTCAACATGAAGATCGGCGACGTAGAGTACCAAGGCGACAAAATCAAGGCGATCTTCTACTACATCGCCGACGAGCGGGTCGATTTCCGCGAGTTGATCAAGGTCTTCGCCGAACGGTTCCACATCCGCATCGAGATGAAACAGATCGGAGCCCGTCAGGAGGCCGGACGCATCGGCGGTATCGGAGCCTGCGGACGCGAACTCTGCTGTGCATCGTGGATCTCGAGTTTCTCGAGCGTTACGACCAACTCCGCCCGAATGCAGGAGATCTCGCTCAACCCGCAGAAACTGGCCGGACAATGCTCCAAACTGAAATGTTGCCTCTCCTACGAATACGACACCTACGCCGATGCCCGCAAGGAGTTTCCCAAACTCAGGGAACCGTTACAGGCGCTCGACGGGGAGTACTATCTGGTCAAGAGCGATATTCTGGCCGGCACGATGTCGTTCAGCAGCAGCAAGGATGCCATGATTAACGTCGTAACGCTGCCCGTCTCCCGTGTGAAGGAGATCATCGCCCTGAACCGTGCAGGCAAGAAGGTGGATCAGCTGACGGCAGAAGGAAACGTATCGGAAGAGGTTGAGATCCCGACCTATCGTTCCGAGGAGGACAGCATTACTCGCTTCGACAACACCTCGAAACGCAAGGGACGCAATCGCCGCAACAACGGCGAGAAGGCAAGCAGGGAAGCCCGTCAGAATCAGAGCGAGAATGCCCCTGCAACCGCAAAAGAAGAGACGAAACAGGCAACCGCCAAACCTGAGCAGGAGGGCGGACAGCGCCGTCGCCGCAACGACCGGAAACAGGAAAAGCCCCGCAAGGAAAAAGAGGCCAAACCCAACAACAATACCCCTCAGGCCAATTCGGCTGCAGACAAATCCGCTTCCGAGAACAAGCCTGCTCCGAAGACCGCTTCCGAGAATCGGACTTCGGAACCGCGACCGGAGGGTGAACGGGAGCCGCGTCGCCGTTCCCGCCCGAGAGGGCGTAACCACCGGGGAGGCCGTCCGGAAGGGGACTCCTCCGAACCACAGAAAAAAGAGTAACCCGGCATAACTATGCGAATGCGAATCGGCATAGCAACTGTCGTCCTCTTTCTGGCAGGTTGCCTCTCTCCCCACCGGAGTGTCATGACGGACACCCGTCCGACCGGATGGGGAAAGGAGGTCGAAATCGCATTCGACAACGAAGATACGGTCTCGCGACAGGATCTCTGTATCGTATTGCGTTACAACGAGCAGTTTCGCGGAGACTCTTTGCGGCTGACCGTCTGCACCATCACACCCGACACGATATGCTACGAAGAGCCGTTCACGCTCTTCGTACCGAAACGGGCCCATCCAGCCCCTCTGCGTGACGAGATCTCGGTAACCTACCGGCGCAATGTGGTTCTGAGTAAGGCGGGCGAATATCGAATGACCTTTACGCCGATGACCCGCGTCAGCGGTGTGGAGGCGATCGGGATCAACCTGGAAAAAACCGAATAACCGTGGGAAAAGACAAACTCAAAAGATTCGCCGAGAATCTCACTTTCGAATGTTTCATACAGCCCTCCTTCGAGGAGGCATTCCGTTGCGACCATCCGATGAAGGGGCATTGGCATGACGGTTTCTTCCACAACGACCGTCCCATTGTACTCGAATTGGGATGCGGCAAGGGTGAATATACGGTCGCTCTGGCCGAACGCGATCCGTCGCGGAATTTCATCGGCATCGACATCAAGGGAGCCCGGATGTGGCGTGGGGCCAAAACCGTCACCGAACGCAAAATCCCCAATGCAGGATTCCTACGCACCCGGATCGAGATGATCAACTCGTTCTTTGCCGAAGGGGAGGTCGACGAGATCTGGATCACCTTCCCCGATCCGCAACTCAAGACCCGCCGCGCCAAGAAGCGTCTTACCTCACCGCTCTTTCTTTCCTACTATGCCAAGTTGCTCACGCCGGACGGAAAGATCAACCTGAAAACGGACTCGCAGCACCTGTATGCCTATACGCAGGCTGTTATCAACCATTTCGGACTTCCGTGCGAAGTGGCCAACGACGACATCTACGGATCGGGATTCGCCGACGAAGTGTTGTCGGTCAAAACCGCCTACGAGCAGATGTTCCTCGAGCGGGGACTCCCGATCACCTATACCCGTTTCGCCCTGGGCGGACAACGCCAATTCGAATGGTTCGACTGGGAAGGGGACGACATCCCCGAAAAAGATAACGAAGAGGCCCGCAAATAGCGCTCCTCTCCGCAATTACAAAACGGGTCGGTATAATAACCGACCCGTTTTTATTCTATTCCTCCGCAACGCCCAATGCCTCCATCAGCAACTCCGCCAAACGGGTATTGTCCATCAGTCCATTGATCCGTTCAGCGCCTGCTCCATACAGGAAGACCGGTACAAACGTAGCCGTATGCCCTTCTGTACCGAAACGGGGCTCAACCCCACTCTCCGCCTGCTCGAAATCGCTGTCGCAGGAAGGTAACGAGAGCCCGCCCGTCTCATGATCGGCCGTTACGACAACCAGCGTCCCCGGATGGCTGTCGGCAAAATCCATCGCCACGGCAACCGACTGTTCGAAATCCGCCGTTTCGGCCAGCACACCCTGTGCATCGTTGGCGTGCCCCTCCATGTCGATCTGCGAACCTTCGACCATCAACACAAATCCAGCATCACGGCGATCAGCCTCCCTTGCAAGCAACTCCAACGCCGTTCGAGTCGCCTCGGGCAGGAAATCACCACGCCCCTCCTGCTTTGAGGGGAGATGCTCCTCGGCAAAGAATCCCATAACCGGAGTATGCGAAAGCGTATCGAGTTGTTCCTCCCGATCCAATACGGTATATCCCTGCTCTTGCAGACGCTTGACACACATCCCTTCCACATAGGAGTATCCTCCACCGAAAGCAACCGTCAAGCCACTTTCGACCAACTGCTCCGAAACCTGGCGATAGTCATGCCGGTAAGGGACATGGGCATAGAATGCAGCCGGGGTGGCGTGCTGCAACATACTGGTAACAACGATTCCGGCCGGACGACCAAGGCCAACGGCCCGTTCCATGATCGACACAACCGCCGAAGAGTCCGGACGTACGCCCACCATGCCATTGTTGGTTTTATAGCCCGTAGCCAACGCCGTACCCGCTGCCGCCGAGTCGGTAACCCGGTTATTGGCCGAGCGCGTAACCACCATGGCCACATTCTGTGCCCGATCGAAGGCTGTCGGCTGATAATCACTCTCGACAGAGAGCATCGACACCTGGCTCAGCCCCATTCCGTCGCCGATCAGATAGATCAGGTTCCGGACTGGCGAGGCTTCATTCCCCCCTGACTCCATTCTCAAGGGATCTGCCAAGCTGCGCCCCGACTGGGCAAAAGCAGCAAGTCCACACAAAACTGCAACCAACAAAGCAATACTCTTTCTTCTCATAATCAAATCCTTTTCAGTAACCGGGACAAAACTACGGCATATTTGCATAAAATTTGAGACTTTCTTCGTACCTTAGCAAAAACTTAACCGAAATTCATGGATGTCAAGATCGCTTCGGATTGGAAAGAGATTCTCGCAGACGAATTCGAAAAGCCCTATTTCAAACAGCTGGTCGAGTTCGTACGGCAGGAATACGCCACGCGAACCATCTTCCCTAAAGGGAGGAATATTTTTCGTGCTTTCGACAAATGCCCTTTCGACAAACTCAAGGTGGTTATCATCGGCCAAGACCCATATCACGGCGAAGGACAGGCCAACGGACTCTGTTTCTCGGTAGAAGAAGGGACCCCCTTCCCGCCGTCGCTGCAAAATATCTTCCAGGAGGTCGCCAACGACACCGGGACACCTGTCCCGTCGAGCGGCAATCTGGACCGTTGGGCCGAACAGGGTGTTCTTCTCCTGAACGCCGTTCTGACCGTCCGCGCCCATGAGGCCGCCTCACACGCCGGACATGGATGGGAGACCTTCACCGATGCGGTCGTGCGTGCCATCAACGAGCGTAAAAGCGGCATTGTCTATATGCTATGGGGTAGCTATGCCCAGCGCAAAGGAGCCATTGCCGATCCGCAGCGAAACTGCATTCTCAAAGCCGTACACCCCTCGCCGCTCTCCGCTTATCGGGGGTTCTTCGGCAGCAAACACTTTTCACAGGCCAACGACTACCTGCAACGCATCGGGAAAGACCCGATCGTCTGGTAAAAAAAACGATTCGATATGTTACACACTTTACGCATACTCATCGTCCTCAGTACGATCCTGTTGGTACTTTCGCTCTTCGGGACACTCGCGTTCATCATTCTGGGATATCTCAAATACGCCATTATTTGTGGCATCAGTGCCATTATCCTGTTTGCCATCACGATGGTACTGGCCAGAGATATACGAATCAACAGAATTATCGAAGAGAATGAATTTCTCGACGAAGCATAACATTCACAAAGAAAAGAGAGACCCCAAAACTGAGTTTTGGGGTCTCTCTTTTCTCAACCGCAACAGCCGCTATCCGAGATAGGATTTCAGCAACTTGCTGCGCGACGAATGGCGCAGGCGGCGAATCGCCTTCTCCTTGATCTGGCGCACACGCTCACGCGTAAGATCGAACTTCTCACCGATCTCCTCAAGCGTCATCTCCGAACAACCGATACCGAAGAAATACTTGATAATATCGCGCTCGCGCTCGGTCAGCGTCTCCAATGCACGGTCCACCTCCGTAGCGAGCGACTCGTTGATCAGCCCTCGGTCCGCATTGGGAGAATCGGGATTGACCAGCACATCGAGCAGGCTGTTATCTTCACCGTCGGCAAACGGGGCATCGACCGAGACGTGACGCCCGGCTACACGCAACGTATCGGTCACCTTCTCCTTCGGGAGTTCCAACTCGTTGGCCAACTCTTCGGGCGACGGAGTCCGCTCGTGTTCCTGCTCGAAACGGGCGAAAGCCTTGTTGATCTTGTTCAGCGAACCGACCTGATTCAACGGCAGACGCACGATACGCGACTGCTCGGCCAATGCCTGCAAAATCGACTGACGAATCCACCACACAGCGTAAGAGATGAATTTGAAACCACGGGTCTCATCGAACTTCTCGGCCGCCTTGATCAATCCCAGGTTCCCCTCATTGATCAAATCCGGCAGACTCAACCCCTGATTCTGATACTGTTTTGCAACAGAAACGACGAATCGCAAATTGGCCTTGGTCAGTTTCTCCAACGCCTCCTGATCTCCCTTTTTGATCCGCTGGGCAAGTTCCACCTCCTCCTCGACCGTGATGAGTTCCTCCTTTCCGATCTCCTGGAGGTATTTATCCAGCGAGGCACTCTCACGGTTGGTGATGGATTTCGTAATCTTTAATTGACGCATATTTCTCTCTATATAAACAATTTCATCAATCGGTTACGACTCGCCCGATTGCCGGTCCTAATGGACAAGCACATAACTCGCTGCACGTCCGTCGGGGTAGATTCCGTCAATGGATTGCACCTTGTCGGTCAATCTCCGCAAATCCTGCAGCGACCATACGGGTTGGTCGTTGATATGGGTAATGACAAACCCCTTTCTCACACGCGCCCGAGCCAGAATGCCGTTCGCCTGAACGCTCTGCACCTGGACACCGCCCTTGATCTCCAACCGACGACAAAGTGTCTGGTCGGCATCGGCGAACCGGCCGCCCAACGCCGCCATCACATCTACGTCATCCCTGGAGAGGAGTTCCGCTTTACCGACCTTATTACGCAAAGTCACCTCGATTTGTTTCACCGAATCGCCTCTTTTTACCGACAAAGATACTTTATCGTTCGGACGATGCTTGCCGATCTGCTCCTGAAGCGTCGAGGCATCATTCAGCGCCACCCCGTCGATTGAAAGAATGACATCCCCCTTCCGGATACCTGCATCCGATGCGGCACCGCCATCCACGACACTGCCGACATAGACACCTCCGATTTTATCGATGCCGAGCTCCTTACCCATCTGATCGACGAAATCCTGATCGACCGGACGGAACGAGATACCCAACAGGGCCCGTTGTACTACGCCATACTCCTTAAGATCCACAACCACCTTGCGTACGATCGTCTCCGGCACGGCAAACGAGTAACCCATATAGGCTCCGGTCATCGTCTTGATCACCGTATTGATACCAACCAGCTCGCCTCGCGTATTGACCAATGCACCGCCCGAGTTGCCAGGGTTGATCGCGGCATCGGTCTGAATAAATGACTCAATCCGAAACTCATTCGGGATCACATCCAACTGCCGCGCCTTTGCACTCACGATACCGGCCGTAATGGTCGATTGCAGGTCGAACGGAGAACCGATCGCCAACACCCACTCCCCCAAACGCAGATCATCCGAACTACCGAACGGGAGGGTCGGCAGATCTTTCGCATCGATCTTGATGAGCGCCACGTCCGTCGCAGGATCCTTGCCGATCACCTCGGCATCGAACTGCCGTCCATCATTCAGTTTGACACGCAGCTCCGAAGCATCGCTCACCACGTGGTTGTTCGTTACGATATATCCATCCTCCGAAATAATGACTCCCGAACCACCGGCCCGGCGTTCCTGCACAACCGGTCCCCGGTTCTGCTGGCGAGGAATTCCGAAAAACTCGAAAAACGGATCGTACTCCCGTCTCGACATCTCGACCTTCTGGATCACTTCGATATTCACCACCGCCTTCACGGCATTCTCGGCCGCATAGGTCAAATCGGGATATTGGTCGGCCTGATAGGCCGTAAACTGGCTGCCCGCCTGCGGTGTACGGGATTGCGACACCACTACCGTAGCATCGGGCCTATCCGCATATTTCAAAACGCCCCACGCAGCCACTCCTCCGGCAACCGCTCCAAGAGCAATTACTCCTAATAATATCCATGCCTTTTTCATGTCACAAACAAAATTAAATTTGGAAAATCATTGAATGAAGGCAATACATCCCATAGGCTCTATTCTTTTCGTAGTTCGTTCATTGAATCGTTTAATGGGGAAACGCATCCAGACAAAGATTTATTGTAGGAAACAGAGACACATCCCGGCTTAAACAAGAGAAGACAATCGAACGGCATACATTTTGTTAATCTACGAAAGATAAATCACTCTATAAATTTATTTTCTGAATGCAAACTATTTTAAAACCTTACGACGCTCCGTCTCTGGAGCAATTGAGTGTCGTCATCGAACAAGGGTTCATTACCTCCGATCCGACCAGTACGTTGAACGAAACCATTACGGAGACAGACTTGAACGCAACCTCAGAGGACTTCTGGGGTTAGGGTCAACCCATTTACCTGCAATTCGAACTCATTATGAAATCAATATTTTCACCCCTCCTAATCCTATGCGGAATCCTCTTGCTCGTCGCCTGCAATGGTTCGGATTCCGACAGCTCGGATTCCCGCGGGATTCTTCAGCTGCAAGCCGAAATCGAGCAACCCCATACAGCACAATCCACTGCAACACATTCGCTCGCCGCAATATTCGGTCAACAGGACGGGATAAGTACGCATACTACAATCAACGAAGATACGGATCCCCACACAATCTCTTGGAGTCAATACGACTTGATCTGTGTCCATTTCGACACCGATCCGGAAGGAGTCATGCGACTATATGAATTGAGCGGAACTGGGAATACGTCAACCGGCAATTTCACCTACAGCGGATCCATGTCGGTTAATCCGGATATTCCCTACGATCAGATCCCCGCACTACCATCCTCATACAATTCGCTTTTAGCCGGCTATTCGGGGATGTATACTCAAATAACCCCTTACGACCAGGACGTGATTCTCCAGACCCCGCTCGAAATTTTCATGGGGATGGAGTCGATCAAGGATTTTCCCATGATCGGCAGCGCTCAGGCAGGACAACCGATCTCGTTCAACTGTCCGTTCGGACTGATACAAATCCCCGTAACAGGGAATATTGCCATCGAACGCATCTACTTCGACACAACCGATCAACAACAAGAAATCGCAGGATATTTTGTCATCGATCAAACAACCTATCAACCGACCTTCCAGGGACAAGCCGGCAGCCAAAACCAATTCAGTACAACATGGGCGAGTTCCGGTGCGAACGGCACGCAGTTGACCGATACCCCGCTCTCTTTCTACGTGGTACTCCCTCCGGGAACTTATGAAGCCGGGACTCTTCTCCAGTTCCAGACTCCGGACGGGACGACCATCGATAAACGAACGCAAATGCCCTTTACCGTAAACCGTGCCCAGATCTTGAATCTACCAACCGTATACGTCGGACAATAATCGGAAGCCCATCAATAAAAATAACGTGAAATGAAATATCGGAGGAACGTTTGTTTTCTCCGATATTTGTTTCTATCTTTGCCGTCCCTGATCGAACGACGGGGAATGTGGAAAGATTTGACTGATTGCAAACCACAATAAAAAATCGCTAAAACAGCTTTTTTATTCTGCAGCCAATTTTTCCCCATTTTATATGTTTAACCTCAACATTTTAAATGTAAAATGGGATTTTTATTCACCTCGGAATCGGTGTCCGAAGGACACCCCGACAAAGTTGCGGACCAGATCTCGGACGCAATCCTCGACGAGTTTCTTCGTCACGACTCAAACTCGAAAGTAGCCTGCGAAACACTCTGTACCACAGGACTGGTCGTTGTGGCCGGTGAAGTGCGTTCCAATGCCTATGTGGACATACAAGGAGTTGCACGACGCGTCATCAACAAGATCGGATACACCAAGAGCGAATACCAGTTCGACGGCAATTCGTGCGGCATTCTCTCGGCCATCCACGAACAGTCGCCCGACATTAACCAGGGCGTCGTCCGTGAAGCGGAGGAGGAGCAGGGGGCCGGCGACCAGGGTATCATGTTCGGATACGCCTGCAACGAGACGCGCGAGTATATGCCCGCCACACACATCCTGGCGCACGTCATCCTCAAGGAGCTGGCCGTCATCCGCCGCGAGGGGAAGGTGATGACCTATCTGCGTCCGGATGCCAAATCGCAAGTCACCATCGAATACGACGAGCAGACCCACTGTCCGCTGCGCATCCACACGATCGTGGTTTCGACCCAGCACGACGAATTCATCCTTCCGAGCGAAGGTATCAGCGCAAAAGAGGCCGAGCGTCAGATGCAGACAAAGATCCGCGAGGATGTTCGGACAATCCTGATCCCGCGCGTAAAAGCCCGTCTGGAGCGTGCACACGACAAACTGGCCTCGCTGATCGGCGACGACTACATCCTGCACGTCAACCCGACCGGTAAATTCGTTATCGGCGGCCCCCACGGAGATACGGGTCTGACCGGCCGCAAGATCATCGTCGACAGCTACGGCGGCCGCGGAGCCCACGGAGGTGGTGCTTTCTCAGGCAAGGACTCTTCGAAGGTGGATCGTTCGGCAGCCTATGCCGCCCGCCATATTGCCAAGAATATGGTAGCAGCCGGCATTGCCGACGAGATCCTGGTCGAACTGAGCTATGCCATCGGGATTGCCGAACCGATCTCGGTATTCGTCGATACGCACAACGCACGCAATCCCAAACTGGCCGGGATAACCGACGGCGAAATTGCCCATCGCATCGCCAAACTGTTCGACCTGCGTCCGGCCGCCATCGTCAAACGGTTCGGGCTGAAAAACCCGATCTTCGAGGCAACCGCCTCGTACGGGCATTTCGGCAACCGTCCGTTCACCCGCACCGAGACGATCTGGGAGAACAGCAAACCTGTCGAGCGCGAAGTAGAGTTCTTCGCCTGGGAGAAGCTCGATGCCGTGGATGCCATCAAAAGGGAGTTCGGCCTGTAACACCCGAAGGAATCCTCAAAAGAAGGGGTGCGACCATAACGATCGCACCCCTTTCCCTTTGCATATTCGCGTTTTCCGGACGCAGAATCAATCTTTCAAACAGCGAACGGGCAGCCCGACTCCTACACTGAAATCGGAGTTCGTCACAAACAGCGGATAATCCGACCACAACCGCACGGCATAGACGAAACCTTCACCCATTCCGGCGCTTTGAGTCGCACTCCACCATCCGGCACTGTAACAGAGATGCATCCACGCTTCGTCTCCGGCTACGGCTCGAAAGCCCACCGGCATGCCGTTGAAGCCGGTTGCATTGTTTTTCTCCATATCCACACCGACCCAGGTGGGTTGGGGCTCCTCTTCGGTATCAGGTGGCAACATCCACATCTGCGGGGCAGCCAAAGCCTTGGCGAGCGCCGTCTCGTCGACGACACCATCGCTGCCTACCGCAGCCAGACCGTTATCGCGCACGTAGGCAGCCAGACGATCCCACTCCTCCTGTGCCGGGATATGCCACCCTTCAGGGCAAACTCCGCGAATCACCCTCGACTCGCCTACGGCAAGCGGAGTCTCTCCCTGCAGGGCTGCCGGCAGGTTGTAATAGGCTCCATACATCTTCAGGAACTCGTCGCCCAACTCCTCGCCGGCAATGTTGTCCAGCATCACATAGTAGCGCGGAGACTTGGTCGAAACATCGAAATGCTGCTCGGGCAGGTAGCGCAGATTCTCGGCCATCCAGACCTGATCGCCAAGCTGCACGATCTTATACTCGTTGCCGTCCCGGGCATCGATCAACGTATCTCCCAGAGGGGGCTGTTCAGGTCCAGACGTGTCATCGTTACAAGATGTCGCACACAAAACGACACACAGGCCCGAGGCCACATATCGCAATATTCTATTCATAATCGTTCATTTTTGATATTACGGAGGGCATATCCTTCCGTGTCGGGACTTTAATCCTTTACACAGCGAACGCTCTGACCGCGCTCCGACTGATTCCCCCACTTCGCATAATTAATCCCGTACTCCATGTTGTTAAGCGTCACGATACCTCCTCCATAGCTCAACAGATCGGTCGTCCAATACGAAACCGCCGAATCGGAGAACCTGAATCGGCTCCCCAGGTCCAGACCGTTCGGATAGAAGTTTCCCGAAGGAATCGCGTTAAAACCATATGTGTCGCGAGGTCCGTTTGCCAGGTCGGGATTCTCGGAAGCCATGCTCGAATCGCCCCATCCCTCCAGACCGGCCAAAGCCGACCAAACATTGCGCAGGCCATCTTCGAATTCCCAAACGCCGTCGAACTCGTTGTAGAATCCGTTTCCCTGCACGTCAGGCAGTTCGGCCGCCACGAAGGCCTCCATCTTCTTCCACTCGGCCTGCGAAGGGATATGCCATCCGTCGGGGCAGACACCCTGTACGCCGCTCGGGATGGCCGCAGCATCCGCACCTGCGAAGTTCTCGGCATCCATGGCTGCGAACCAGTTGTAAAGGACACCGTATTTCGTATAGGCTTTGGTTGCCTTGGCAGCCTCCACATCGTTGCCGTCATACATGAATACATAGTAGAACTTCTTACCCTCGGATCCCTCGTTGAGCGAAGACTCCGTAGAGTTGTTCACAACGGGCAACCAAGCCAGATTCTCGGCCATCCACTCCTGATCCCCGATCTTTACGGTCTTATAGACATGGTTGTCCCGCGAATCGATCATCGTTCCTTCGGCAGGAGCCGGGGCCGGTTCTTTCAACGTAATGACCACTTCGTCCGAAGCCGTAGCTCCGGCATCTCCTTCGACGGAGAGTTGAATCGTCAACTCGCCCACCGGTTCATCGGTAAAAGTATGGACATATTCAAATGGGACAGCGGTCACCTCCGCGATATTACGACCACCCACGGTCAGTACGACCTGTGCGATCTCGCCAGTATTGACCGTAGCTTCGCCTTTGATCGTCAAAGTTTGATTGTTCTCAATCGTCGTACCTTCGGCCGGTTCGACAATTTGACACGACACCTGTTGCTCCGGGGTCTCGCCCTTTTTCAGGACGACAGTCACCTTATCCGAAGCCGTAACACCCGTATCTCCTTCAACTTCAAGTTGGATCGACAATTCGCCCTCCTCCTGATCTACAGAGAATGTATACTCATACGAGAAGGGAACCTCAGTTACATCGGCAACCTGCTGCCCACCTACGGTCAACGAAACTCGAACGATCTCTCCGAAATCGACCTCAGCATTGCCGCTGATAGTCATCTTACCGGCTCCAAGGTCGATTTGTGCACCATCACCCGGAGTCGTCACCTCGCAAGTAATTTGCTGTTCGGAATTCTCGGACGTGTTGTCGTCATTGCAAGCAGAAAAAGTTGCAAGGACGAGTGCCAGGAATAAAAACCACTTCATTATCAATTAAGAATTAGATGATTAAACCCCTACTCTATTTCAGATTTTCGGGAACCTCTGCCGATGTCCACACCTGCATTCACAGAAAAACAAAACGACATCAATTATTCTTTATGTGTCTTTATTCCCCGTCGAACCGATGCTTCCAGCGGAATAGATCGACAAGACTCGTAATAAGTCTAAAACAACATTCTCCTCCCGTTCGCCCCTTATCTTGAGATTCGATCGTACTCTTCTTTCCTTTCAAAGTTTTTTCTCAACGACAACCCGAATCTCAGTCCAGACAACAAGGAAACCGCACAAAGATGCGAATACTCCTTCCGCCCATACCCCTCTCCAGGCATATAGAAATACGCCCCAGATTTTTGGAGTGTACTTTTCCGTTATTCCTTTCGAAGACCCAAAAATTGGCGAATTAGGCCAAAAAAAGGGGCGAAATGCAAATAGCCATACAAAATTAATTTTTTTTTTACAAGAAGATGCATCTCCCTAAATTTTTTTTCTCGCCAATTCGCGTTCCATGGCTTCCCCTCCTGGATATATAAAACCTGACATATAAAAAAAGAGAAATCCCCTTTGCGAAGAATTCCCTTTTGCACGAATTAATAATGACAAAACTTTTGTTACCGACGCACACAACGTATCGAGAAAGCATTTCCGCTGTAACGAGGACGGGCTGGTTTCATATTCGCGTCATTGAACGTAAGCGAATAGGCTCGGATCGCCGTAGAAGAGACGGGTGTAGAGGACCAGTAACGTGCAACGGAGCTGACCGAGAACAGGGTCCCGTCGTGATAATCGCGGAATCCGGCTGCCGGAACAAAGATCGAGGCATCGCTGCTTCGATCGGTAAATCTTCGGCCCTGGCTGTTCCCCTCTTTCACCCATTCGGAATAGACCTTGCTCTCATCGCACAGCGATTTCCACTCCTCAACGGTCGGTACGCGCCATCCCTCCGGACAGGGATCGGACATATCCAACCATGCCGCGGTAGGACTACCTGCATCATCCCACTTGGCACCGACCGGATAAGAGACCATCGGTACCGTCGCGCTCCATCCGATCTTCTCCCCCCATTGATACAACATTCCGACCTCATCGGGCCTACCGGCGAACGTACCCGGTTCATCGACATTCGTCGCAGCCCAACAAACACCGTTGATAAGGACTCCACCATCGGTATCTTGGACATTTTGGGAATCTTGAGCATAGGCGCTCGTCACGAAAACCACAGAACAAAGCAAAATCAGCAAACACCTCATAAAGCATCGAATTGACAAATCCAACATCATAAAAAAACAGAGTCTAACGACAAAATGGCAAGCACTTCCCTTTTTTTTTAAAAGGTCGCCCTGTCGTGACAAAGATAATGAAGGACGGACATAGAAACAAATACAGGAGGAAGGGTTTTCACCCCCGATTTCGCCGTGCTCCCCTATCTTATTCAATGACAGCTGTTTTTCATAAAAGATTCTGGCTTTGCGGTCGCCTTTGTGAGGAGAATTGATGTTCGGATAGGGACTTTCCCTTTTTGCTGCAAGAAAGATCGGAAACAGGTATGTCCCATTCGAGATTTATCGGCCGTTTTTTGTTTCGGTATGAATTATTTTATACCTTTGCCGTTCCGAATTACAGACAAATATAAAACCATTATAGCATATGAAAATCGTAAGAGAACAACGGGAGCAGAACAATTCGCTCATCAAAGTGACCGTAGGCGAAAAGGATTACGGCGAGGCTGTCGAGAAATCCCTGCGCGAGTACAAGCGCAAGGCCAATATCCCGGGATTCCGTCCCGGTATGGTTCCGATGGGGCTGATCCGTAAAATGTACGGGAAGGGCGTCCTGGCAGAGCAGTCCTACCGCACCGCTTCCGATGCCGTATTCGAATACCTGCACAAGGAGAAGATCGACTACGTCGGTGATGTAATTCCTTCGGATGAGCAGGGCGCTTTCGATTTCGACAACGACAAGGATTTCGAGTTCGTTTTCGAGATCGGCGAGGCTCCAGAGGTGAAACTCGAGCTCTCGGAGAAAGATAAGTTGACCTACAACAAGATTAAGGTCGACAAGAAGATGCACGACGACTATCGCACCAACTTCCTGCGTCGTTTCGGCCGTCTGGTCGACACGGAGGAGGTTACTTCGGACGAGGCGCTCAACGTAACGCTCGACAACGGTGACATGAAGATCGAGGAGGCTTACGTGGGTCTGATCTCGATGAGCGAGGAGGAGCGCAAGCCCTTCATCGGTCAGAAGGTCGGCTTCAAGACGAATGTAAATATCAACGAGCTCTACAAGACCCCTGCACAGCGCGCTGCCGTGTTGCAGGTGAAGGAGAACGAACTGGAGGGTATCAACCCTGAATTCACGCTGGAGATCACCAAGATCCGCAAGTTCGCCGAGCCGGAGCTCAACGAGGAGTTCTTCAAGATGGCTTTCCCCTCGGGCAATGTGAAGAGCGCCGAGGAGTTCGAGAAGTTCATCGATGAGCAGATCGAGCGCGAGTTGCGCCGGGAGACCGACTATCTGTTCACCATGCAGTTGCGCGACTACCTGCTCAAGAAGGCCGATCTGGCTATGCCGGCCGAGTTCCTGAAACGCTGGTTGTATGTGATCAACGAGGGCAAGTTCAGCAAGGAGGAGATCGAAAAGGATTTCGACCAGTTCCTCAAGCTCTTTACCTGGAACTACCTGCAGAAGCACTTTATCTCGGAGGACAAACTCAACGTAACGGCCGAGGAGGCTACCGCCGAGGCTAAGGCATTGGCACAGGCTCAGTTCGCACAGTACGGCATGCCGACTGCTCCGGACGATATGCTGAACGACTACGCGAAACGTATCCTCGCGGATAAGGATCAGGCTCAGAAGATCTACGAGAAACTCTACGAGGACAAGGTGGTTGCGGATGTAAAATCCAAGATCAAGGTAACCGAGAAGGCTGTTTCGGCAGACGACTTTGCTAAATTGGCCAAGGAGATTTAAGGGATACCGGGAAAATCCCTTGTTTGATTGGAACTCTGCGGGTTTAATTTTGCAATTATTCCCCAGAGTTCCTATTTTTATGCACTCAAAAATAGAACGCTATGTCTGAATTCGAGAAATATGCCTTGAAACATTGCGGGATCAGCAGCCTGCGGTTGCATGACTTCCGTTCACAGTATGATGCTTACGTTTCGCCGACTATTATCGAGGAGCGCCAGCTCAACGTTGCCACGATGGATGTCTTCTCCCGTTTGATGATGGACCGTATCATCTTTCTGGGGGCTCCGATCTACGACGATGCGGCCAATATCATCCAGGCGCAGCTGCTCTTCCTCGAATCGGCCGATCCGGAGAAGGATATCCAGATCTACATCAACTCGCCGGGCGGGTCCGTTACGGCCGGGTTGGGAATCTACGACACGATGCAGCTGGTACAGCCCGACGTGGCGACCATCTGTACGGGACTGGCCGCCTCGATGGGCGCGGTGCTGCTGACGGCCGGTGCTGCGGGCAAACGCTCCGCACTGCCGCATTCGCGCATCATGATCCACCAGCCGCTGGGCGGTGCGCAGGGTCAGGCTTCCGATATCGAAATTACGGCGCGGGAGATCTTGAAAACCAAACGGGAACTGTACGAGATCCTGTCGAAGCATTCGGGTGTTTCGATCAAGAAGATCGAGAAGGATGCCGACCGCGATTACTGGCTCTCGGCCGAGGAGGCGCGCAATTACGGATTGATCGACGAGGTGCTGACCAAACGCGGATAGTAACGGAACAAACGACAAGAAGAAACCATGGCGAAAGATCATAGAGAGGGAACGCGCGGAGGCGCGAACGATACCTGCTCGTTCTGTGGCGCACGGCAGCAGGATGGAGCGATTCTGCTCAGCTCGACGGGCGGGTGCAATATTTGCAGCGACTGCATCGAAAAAGGGTATCGGATGCTGGTCGACAATCATGTGCTGGAGGAGATGTCCGGTTCCGGACAGAATAACCGTCCGGCTACGCCCTTGCGCTTCGAGGAGTTGCTCAAGCCGAATGAAATCAAGGCCTTTCTGGACCAGTATGTCATCGGACAGGATGCGGCCAAACGCTATATGTCGGTGGCCGTTTACAACCACTACAAACGTCTGTTGTGTGCATCGAAACAGGACGATGATGTGGAGATCGACAAGTCGAACATCGTGTTGATCGGTCCTACGGGAACGGGTAAGACGCTGATGGCCCGTACGATTGCCAAACTGTTGAAAGTACCGTTCACGATTGTCGATGCGACGGTGCTGACCGAAGCGGGCTACGTGGGTGAGGATGTCGAGAGTATTCTCTCGCGATTGCTCCAGGTGGCTTCGTACGATGTGCAGCAGGCCGAGCGCGGAATTGTCTTTATCGACGAGATCGACAAGATCGCGCGTAAGAGCGACAACCCCAGTCTGACGCGCGACGTGTCGGGCGAGGGTGTACAGCAGGCGCTGTTGAAGATCCTCGAGGGTACGGTGGTGAACGTGCCGCCCCAGGGGGGCCGGAAACATCCCGAACAGAAGTTCATTCAGGTCAATACCCGAAATATCCTCTTTATCTGTGGCGGAGCATTCGACGGCATCGAGAAGAAGATCGCCCAGCGACTCAATACCCGTGCGATGGGATACGGTCGCGTGAATGCCGATCCGATCGACCGTTCGAACCTGATGCAGTATGTCATGCCTCAGGATCTTAAATCGTTCGGTCTGATTCCGGAGTTGGTGGGCCGTTTGCCGGTGATCACCTACATGGAACCGCTCAACCGTGAGGCGCTGCGTTCGATTCTGACCGAACCGAAGAATGCGATCATCAAGCAGTACGAACGGCTGTTTGCCATGGATGGGGTGACGCTCACCTTCCAGCCGGAGGTGTTGGACTACATCGTCGACAAGGCGATCGAATACAAGCTCGGGGCGCGAGGTCTCCGCTCGATCTGCGAGGCGATCATGATCGACCTGATGTTCGAGATCCCGCTCTCTTCGCAGCGTTCGTTCGAGGTGACGCTGCCCTATGCGCGCGAGAAATTCGAGAAGAAGAATTTTTTAGGGCTCGGGCAGGTCGGATAAGCCGATTTTCTGTAAATTTGTAGTTGGAACACAAAATCACAAACAATAAATATTCTCTTATTTTATGGCAACAATATCTGAAATCACGCGTGTGGCGGACAACATCCGCATCCTGGCAGCGGCCATGGTCGAAAAGGCTAAATCGGGTCATCCCGGCGGCGCGATGGGCGGCGCGGATTTCATCGCGGTGCTTTATACCGAATTCCTGCGTTATGATCCCGACAGGATGGACTACCCGTTCCGGGATCGTTTCTTCCTCGATCCGGGACACATGTCTCCGATGCTCTACTCCGTATTGACACTGGCGGGGAACTATTCGGTCGATGACCTGAAGAGCCTGCGCCAGTGGGGCAGCGTAACGCCCGGACACCCCGAGGTGGATGTGATGCGCGGTGTTGAGAATACGTCGGGTCCGCTCGGGCAGGGCCATGCAATGGCGCTGGGGGCAGCGATTGCCGAGCGTTTCATGGCGGCCCGTTTCGGCGAGTGGCAGGCACACAAGACCTATGCCTACATCTCGGACGGCGGTGTCGAGGAGGAGGTTTCGGCCGGTGTAGGCCGGATCGCAGGACATCTGGGCATGAGCAACCTGATCATGTACTACGATGCGAACAACGTCCAGCTCTCGACCAAGGTCGAGGAGGTGGATACCGAAAATATCGCCATGAAATATGAGGCGTGGGGTTGGAACGTGCTGTCGATCGACGGACACGATATCGACCAGATCCGTCAAGCATTGGTGGCAGCCAATGACGAGAAGGAGCGTCCGACGCTGATCATCGGCCGTACGGTGATGGGCAAGGGTGCCGTAGCCGCCGACGGTTCGAGCTTCGAGGACAAGGTTTCGACCCACGGTCAGCCGCTCTCTTCTGCGGGAGCCGACTTTGCAGCTACGGTACGCAATCTGGGCGGTGACCCGGAGGATCCGTTCAAGATCTTCGGGGAGAGCCAGGCTCTCTTTGCGGCACGCCGCGAGGAGTTGCGCGCATGGGCCCGCAGCAAACGCGAGGAGGAGAAGGCATGGCGTGATCAGAACAAGGATCTGGCCCGCAAGCTCGACCTGTTCCTCTCGGGCGAAGTGCCTGCCCTGGACTATAAGAATGTCGAGGTGAAAGCCAATGCGGCAACCCGTGCAGCTTCTGCAACCGTCCTGTCATTCCTGGCCGAGAAGGTTGAGAACATGATCGTCGCTTCGGCCGACCTTTCGAACTCGGACAAGACCGACGGATACCTGAAGAAGACCAAGGCTTTCACGCGGGGTGATTTCTCGGGTAAGTTCCTACAGGCAGGTGTTTCGGAGTTCACGATGGCCTGCATCATGAACGGTATGGCCCTGCACGGCGGTGTGATTCCGGCCTGCGGAACCTTCTTCGTCTTCTCGGATTATATGAAACCGGTCGTGCGTCTGGCAGCACTGATGCGCCTGCACGTCATCTATATCTGGACACATGACTCGTTCCGTGTGGGCGAGGATGGTCCTACCCACCAGCCGATCGAGCATGAGGCTCAGATCCGTTTGATGGAGCACCTGAAGAACCATCGCGGCGAGCGTTCGATGGTGGTTCTCCGTCCTGCCGACGGTGAAGAGACCGTAACGGCCTGGAAACTGGCTCTCGAGGAGCATCGTCCTGTGGCGTTGATCCTTTCGCGTCAGGATATCAAGACGCTGCCTGCTCTCAAGCAGAACCGCCGTGAGGAGGCTGCCCAGATCTCCAAGGGTGCCTATATCGTGGCCGATGCAGCCAAACCTGCCGTGGTGATGCTTGCATCGGGTTCCGAGGTGGCAACTTTGATCGAGGGTGCCGAACTGCTCAAGGGCGAGGGTATTCCGGTGCGCGTGGTGAGCGTTCCGAGTGAGGGGCTCTTTCGCGATCAGCCCAAATCGTATCAGCAAACCGTGTTGCCGCAGGGTGTCGTTCGCTACGGCCTTACGTCGGGTCTGCCTGTAACGTTGCTGGGGCTGGTTGGTGAGAATGGTCAGATCCACGGACTCGACCACTTCGGATATTCGGCTCCCTACAAGGTGCTTGACGAGAAGTTCGGTTTCAACGGACAGACCGTTTGCGAGGAGGTAAAACAACTGCTCGGTAAGAAGTAACCGCTTATAATGGATAAAATATAGCCCGGCTTTTCGAAGCCGGGCTATATTATTTTATAGGAGAGGGCTAAAGACCGTTCTTTTTGTGAAACAGGTCGGTAATGTCGGTCATCTTCCCCTGCTCGATGCGATAGAGCCGTTGGTTGGTGGTCTCGGATCGCAGCCCTCCGAGTTGTTCGACATAGGGGCCCAACTTGATGAAGTCGAAGTTGGAAAGTTCGATCCCGTCTGCCAGATCGGAGCAGCCCGAATACCATCCGGTTTTGAGCCGTCCGTCGCGTTGGCCCCGCAACCAGGCACACAACTCATTTACCCGGCCGGGATCGCCGTCTCCGCCCATGAAACAGACGCAGGTAACGGCCGATCCGTAGTCGGCGAGCAGTCCGGTGAGCAGTTCCTCATCTAACGGCATCCCGACTGATTCCCGCAGGTGGGGGCTGTGGCATCCGGCACAGCGGTTCGGACACTCCGAGAGATTCAGTGCGAGGGTTACCTCGCCCGGAATCTCCTGGAAGACGATGTCATAACTGGCCAGGCGCAGCATAGTAGCGGCGGGCGGCCTCCTGTTGCCGGGCTTGGGAGAAGTTACTGATACGTTTCATGTAGCCGATGATGCGGGTCAGGTAGTCCAGGTTCCGGCTGAGGCACTTCGGACACTCCTTCAGGTTGCGTTTGTCGATGTGGCCGCAATCGTTGCAGATCGTATTGGGGATGTTGAAGGTGAAGTAGTTGCACCCCTCCTGCGTGGCCACACGCAGCAGGTGGCGGTACTGCTCCCTGCTCAGGTGCTCCGAGAGGTTCATGTGCAGGGCCGATCCGCCGGTGAGGTGTTCGATGTACTTGCGTCCGTGCAGGCGGAACTTGTCGACGATGTTGAGCCGGTCGTCCTCGACGATGTAGAAGTAGCTGTTGTAACAGTCTCGGTTGACCTGGTAGCCGTCCCGCTTGTCCCATTTGGCGTGTTTGACGCCGACGTTCTCGGCCGGGATCATCTCGCAGTTGAACATCAGTTCCGACGAGCGGTATTTCTTGTTGTATTTCTCGATCATGCCGAGGATCTCCTGCGTAAAGCGGACGTAATCCGGATTGTCGTTGATCGGAATGCCGAGGAATTCAGCCGCCTCGACCAGCCCGTTCACCCCGACGGTGAGGTACTGGCGCGAGAGGTTGATGTAGCCGGCATCGAACAGCGGCAGCATCCCCTTCTTCTGCATATATTTCAGGTTCTCGTTGTAGGCAATCTGTACCTTGTGAACCAGGTCGATCACCTCCTCGAGGAAGAACTGATAGGCGATCCCCTTGCGGACGGCATACTGGATGCAGCGGTTCAGGTTGATCGTCAGCACGCTCTTCGACCCGGTCGATACGCCGCCGGCCCCCAGCGTATAGCTGAACCCGTTATCGGTGATCTCGTTGCGCAGGCGGCAACAGCTGCTCAGCGAGTCGGCATTGTCGCTTATGTAGGTGAAGAACGAGTGTCCCTCGGCATACATTTCGGCCGTAAAGTCACCGTACTCCTTGTCTTTCACGTCGCCGTTCTCGGTCAGCAGCGCCATCGTTTCGACCGGGAAGGTCAGCACGGTACGGAGCCGTTCCTGATTAAACCACTTCATAAAACGTTTCTGGAGCCAGCTGAGCGACTCCCAGTCGGGACGGCTCCCGTCCGGGAAGACGAAGTTCCCGAAAAGGCTCTCGAAGTAGTAGCGATCGTAGTAGGAGATGTTCCAGAAGACGGCCTGGAAGTTCCTGGCCCCGGTCGGCTGGTTGATCGAATAGACGATCTGCTCGAAGCAGTCCGTGATAACCTTGTCGAGCGTACGCTGCTTGACCGACAGATCGACCACCCGGTCTACATCCTTGTAGTAGTCGCGACCGTACTCCATGCCGATAAAATAGTTCATATACATCAGGAATTCGGGGGTGGCGCACGCACCGCTCAGCATACTGGAGACGATGAAGACCATGTTGATAAATCCGCCGCAAAACGATTTGAGGTTGGTCGGGGCTTTCGAGTTGCCTCCGATCGAGAGCGTGCCCCCGATCAGCCACGGATACATCGTGATACTGGCACAGTAGTTGGCCAGGCTCGTCTCGTCGTTTTTATAGATGAAATGGTTGTCGAGCATCTCGATATATTTGTCCGACAACTCTTTACCGTACATCTCCTTGAGCCGGTCGGTCAGCATACGCCGGTTCAGGCGGATGAAGTTCGATTTGGGCAGTTCGCCGATCAGCGTTGCCATATTCTTGCTCTCGACATTGGCATTCGCATCGAATTTGCTGCCGGTCGCCGCATTCGAAGCCTCGCAGTAGTCCATCAGGAACTGCAGCTTGTCGCGAACCTCCCGGTCTTCGGTGTGTTTTTGCCGGTAGAGCATGTAGGCTTTGGCGACGGCATAGTAACGTTCGGCCATGAGGGCTATCTCCACCTGGTTCTGGATCTCCTCGACCGTAGTGCCGTCCGTGACGCTGACCCGGCTCAGGATGTTGGTGATGACATCCTGCGTGGCGAAACTTCCGACCGAGAGGAATGCCTTGGCGATCGCCCGCTGTATCTTTTCAATGGAGAACAGTTCCCGTTTCCCATCTCTTTTGACAATGAATGTTTCCATAAAGTATCTGGTTTTTGTCCTTTTTTTGCTTTTGTGTCGTGCCAATGCGAATAACCCTTCCCGTCAGGAAAGGATCGTTGTCTCTTCATTTATCTGCTTTGACGAAAAGTCGCGATCGATCGCCCTTCACCCCGAGAGCATCGGATCGTTTGTCTGATATGGCAGGTCTTCTGACTCGTTTCGAATGGAGCGCCTTCCCGGGTTATGAGCCTCAGTGGCAAAAGAATGCACCATCGTCTGGAAACTTACAGCTACGGGGGTAGTCCTTGATTCCCACAAGGTTCCCTTTTCATCCCACTGCGATGTCCGATCGCGACGGGAACCGATATCGAAACAAATATAGAGTTTTCCGGTCGCTTTTTCGACAGCGAAAGGCCCCGATTTATTCATAAGTTATCAACAAAAAGGCTCAAATAACGGAGGGGCAACCTTTTGCCGAATCGAAACCTCCTTTTATATAGTTGAAAAGGGGAAAAGGTGGAGATAAAAGAATGATATACGGAGGCGGATTACGAGGATTTTCCCCCGTATGAACATGATTTTTCCTTGGATTTTTGCGATTTTTTCACTATATTTGAAATGTTAAACAACTAAAAGTATCTCTTCTATGAAACATTTATTTCTAAACCCAATCGTAAGCAAATGCCTCCTTCTGTTATCGGCGCTGACAATAGTGTGGTCGTGCGACTCTTCCGATGATAATGATCCGGGACCAGACCCGGAACCTACTTTTGAGATAGCGGCTTCTGTCGATTTCGGATGTACTGTAGATGCGCTGAAGGCGGCACAGGAAGCTGCGGGCAACGAGGTCGGCACATACGATGCTGCCACCAGAACGCTCAAAGTTACGACAACGGACGCTGTCCAGACCGGGGTACTCTATTATTTTGATGCGAATAATAACTATAAATACGCCTTGATCACTGTCTCTTCTTTCGAAGATATGAGTTCGGAATTCATGCAGGATCTTGCCGGAGCCGGATGGACCTCCTATCAGATGACGGCAACGACCCCCGAATACGAGCGCATATTGTCCAAAGACAAGGTTCTCTTGCGCATCTTTACGAAAGAGAGCGATGCCCAGGCAACGCCAGCCATGTTGGTTGGCCCTGTGGATGAGACGATTCTCTCCTGGACCAGAACCGATATCCTTAAGGATGCGGCTACGGGCGTGTTCACCCCGCTCACGGCATTCGGAGCTTCATTGGATCTTGTCAAGAAATTTGAGTTTCTCCAAGGTCACACGGTCAACGAGGAGAGAACGAATCCCGACAACCAGTTCTATGCATTCGATACGGGGAATGTAGACTTCCCAATAATGGGCTACTGGTTCGATGTCGACACCGATACTTTCCTCGAGGAGTGCGCCTTGTATGTGGAGCCGGACAGCCGTCCTACTCCCGATGCGATCAATACGTATGTGACGGGACTCGGATTCGAGTACTTGTCTCTTACCGATGCGAACGGGAATCCGCTTTTCTATGACAAGGCAACAAAGACGGTTTGCTGTGCGGAGATGATGGAGCCTGAAAGTGGCGTATTCTCTCCGAAACTGCGCTTTTACGTACAGGATCTCTCCGAGTATCTGCCGAAGGAAACTGTAACGATTCCGTGGCCGAACATGGAGTTCGGTAAAATCACGATGGAGGAGGCTTACAGCTGGTACGAAAGCCAGGGATACGAAGTAAATCCGACTGGCTTTATGGATGTATTCCCACTTGTCACCACCGGAGGCGATGATTTTGACCAGATCATTCTCTTCCCGGATGATAACGGCAAGTATGCCGGTGCTTACGTGATGACCCCGGATCTGAAGGTCATCAAATCGCCCGATATCGAGAAACAGCTGCTGGAAAAAGGATTTGAGGAGGTTAGCGGCTCCATCCTACAGACCTATCACAATCTGGAGTTGAATGTCGAAGCCCAGATCGATACGAGCGCTGCATTCGGAGCCTATGCCATTGGATTCAATCTGATCGGGGCATAATACCGATAGAACGCCTAATTGTATAAACACAGGCCGGTGCGTTATAAACCGCAACGAATGGACCTCTCGTTCGAAGTGTTGCGACGATTTATAACGCACCGGCCTGCTGTTTGCCCCTCGATCCGCAACGATTCGTCCGACGAGTCGACGATCATACATCGAAAAACGACATCGCGTATCTCGAACAGGCACTCCTGAACGGGTGCGGTTACCCACAAGACCCGCGAGATGAGCGATTCTCGCCTCTACGCTCCAAAATCACACATGCAACGACAACTCTTATTCTTTTTTTACCCTCCGTATTTGGAGGAGTTTCACTATCTTTGTACGAGATTGGAGAGATTTGGAGAAGTCAATTGCAAAGAGTGCATTTTCATTGTCTCGAACTTGACTTCCCGTACTTTATTAAAATATTATCCGCAATGAAAAAAGTATTATGGATCAGCCTATTCGGGCTTGTCCTGACAGCCTGCTCGGGCAGAGCCAACTCTCGACAAACAATCGTGCAGGAGACTCCGCCCGCTCCCCGCAATTATACGTATCGGGTGGTAGCCTCCCATCCCCATTCAACCGACAGTTACACACAAGGTCTCCTGTTCGCCGACGGTGTGATGTGGGAGGGGACCGGCAATTACGGACAATCGCACCTGCAACGTATCGACCTCGAAACGGGAACCGTCAAGAAGATCGCATCGCTGCCCCGTTCGGAGTTCGGCGAAGGAATCGCCCTGCTGGACGGCAAGATCTACCAGCTCACCTGGATGGAGAACAAAGCCTATGTCTATGACGCGGCAACGGGAAAGGTTCTTCGGACGTTTACCTATACGGGAGAGGGATGGGGTCTGACTACCGACGGCGAACTGCTCTACATGAGCGACGGGTCGGAATACATCCGCATTCTCGATCCGGGAACATTCAACGTAAAAGAGACCCTCGCGGTAACCTACGAGGGAGCCCCGGTCCGCATGGTCAATGAACTGGAGTGGATCGACGGGAAAATCTGGGCCAATGTCTACCTCACCCAGCAGATCATCATCATCAATCCCGAGACGGGACGCGTGGAGGGGGTAGTCGACCTGCGGGGTTTGCTGCCCGAGGAGGATATTACGGCGAAGACCGACGTGCTGAACGGCATCGCCTACGATGCCGCAACCGGACGTATCTTCGTAACGGGCAAAAACTGGAGCAAGATCTTCGAGATCGAGCTGATCGAACAATAACACAACAAAATATCGGATAAGTGACACACATCAGAAACATATACCGGGAGCTCGAAACCCGAATCCTGCTGACCGACGGTGGATTCGGCACCATGATCCAAGGTTACGGACTCGACGAGGCAGCCTATCGGGGCGAACGTTTCGCCGCAAGCGAGACGCTGCTCAAGGGGTGCAACGACCTGCTCAACCTGACGCGTCCCGACATCGTGCGGGAGATTCACGAAAAGTATCTACAGGCGGGCTCGGATGTCATCACCACCAACACGTTTAACGCCAATGCCATCTCGCTGGCCGACTACCGACTGGCGGAAGAGGCGTACGAGATCAACCGGGCCGGGGCACGGATCGCCCGCGCCATTGCGGACGAGTTTACGGCCCGCAATCCGCAAAAACCCCGTTTCGTCGGAGGTTCGATGGGCCCCACAAGCCATACGCTCTCGATGTCGGCCGACGTGGACAACCCCGGTGCCCGCGCCTTCACCTTCGAGCAGCTCTCGGAGGCCTACTACAACCAGGCACGCGGCCTGCTGGACGGCGGTGTCGATCTGTTCATGCTCGAGACCTTTTTCGACGCGCTGAATGCCAAAGCGGCCATCTTCGCCATCCAGCGTCTCTTCGCCGAGCGGGGCATAAAACTCCCGATGATCGTATCGGGAACACTCACCTCATCGGGACGAACGCTGGCCGGACAGACGATCGAGGCCTTCTATACCTCCATCACCCACGCCGAGCCGCTGGCCGTCAGCCTCAACTGTTCGTTCGGGGCAAAGGCGCTGCTGCCCTACCTCGAGCGGCTGGCCGCCGTGGCGGAATTCCGGGTGGCAGTCTATCCCAACGCAGGCCTTCCCAATGTCATGGGCGGCTACGACGAGACACCCGCAATGTTCGCGGCCGACCTGGAGGAGTATATGCGTCGCGGACTGGTCAATCTGGTCGGCGGCTGCTGCGGTACCACGCCGCAACATATCCTCGAACTCTCGAAGATCGTCGGCAAACACACCCCGCGTCCGCTGCCCCAACAACACCATATCACCTGTCTGAGCGGACTCGAACAACTCCGCATCGTTCCCGAGGCGAACTTCATCAACATCGGTGAGCGGACGAACGTGGCCGGATCGGCCAAATTCGCCCGTCTGATCCGCGAACGGAACTACGAGGAGGCGCTCTCGGTAGCCCGTGCCCAGGTCGAGGCTGGAGCGCAGATCGTGGATGTCTGCATGGACGACGGCCTGATCGACGGAGCGGCTACCATGCGCGACTTCCTCAACCTGATGGGGTCGGAGCCCGAGATCGCAAAAGTTCCCGTCATGATCGACTCCTCGAAATGGGAGGTGCTCGAGACGGGTCTCCGCGTCACACAGGGCAAGAGCATCGTCAACTCGATCTCGCTGAAAGAGGGCGAGGAGAGTTTCCTGCACCGGGCACGGCTGATCCGCCGATACGGTGCGGCGGCCGTCGTGATGCTCTTCGACGAGCGGGGACAGGCCGACACCTTCGCCCGCAAGATCGAAGTGGCCGAAAGAGCCTACAAACTCCTCACCGGGGACGGATTCCCGGCCGAAGACATCATATTCGACCCCAACGTGCTGGCCGTCGCCACGGGCATCGAGGCACACAACGCCTACGCCAAGGATTTCATCGAGGCCGTACGCTGGATCAAGGAACACCTTCCGCATGCCAAAATATCGGGCGGTGTAAGCAACCTCTCGTTCGCCTTCCGGGGCAACAACACGGTGCGCGAAGCGATGCACTCGGTCTTCCTCTACCACGCCATCCAGGCCGGTATGGATATGGCTATTGTCAACCCGCAGATGCTGCAGGTTTACAGCGACATCGAGCCGGAACTGCTCCAACGGGTCGAGGATGTGATCCTCTGCCGCCGCGACGATGCCGCCGAACGGCTCTCGGACTACGCCTCGCAACTCAAGGAGAGCGCAACCGCACAAACCCACCAGACGGATGCCTGGCGCTCGGATTCGCTCGAAAAGCGAATCGAGCGCGCCATGCTCAAGGGCATCACCGACCACATCGAAGAGGATGCACTGGAGGGTTACCGCACGCTCGGATCGCCGCTCGAGGTGATCGACAAACTGCTGATGCCCGCCATGGAGGTAGTGGGCGACCTGTTCGGTCAGGGCAAGATGTTCCTGCCGCAGGTAGTCAAGACAGCCCGTGTCATGAAGAAGGCGGTCTCGGCGCTGACTCCTTATATCGAACAAAAATCAGATGCCGAAGCCAAGAGTGCCGGCAAGATCCTCGTCGCCACGGTCAAGGGCGACGTACACGATATCGGAAAGAACATCGTCGCCGTCGTAATGGCCTGCAACGGCTATACGATCCGCGACCTGGGCGTGATGGTCGAGTGCCCGCGCATCATCGACGAAGCGGTCGCCTGGGGGGCCGATGCCATCTGTCTGAGCGGTCTGATCACCCCGTCGCTCGAGGAGATGATCCACGTATGCGAGGAGCTCGAACGCCGGGGACTGAAGATCCCGGTGCTGATCGGCGGAGCCACCACCTCGGATGTCCATACGGCTGTCAAGATCGCTCCGGTCTACTCCGGTGTGGTCATCCATGCCGACAACGCCAGCCGAAACAGCAAGATTCTGGCCGAGTTGCTCGGTCCGAACCGCGAGGCTTATATCGCCCGCGTCCGGCAGCAGCAGCAGGCTCTGCGCGACGAATACCTCCGCACAGAGGAGATGCGCACGATCCTGCCCATCGTCGAGGTACGCAAAATGCGCCGCAAGAAATCACCCGACCGGATTGTTGTTCCGGCCCACTCGGGACGCATTGTCTTCCCGGATGTCGATATCGCCGACGTAGAGCCGCTCATCGACTGGAACTTCTTTTTCCTCGGCTGGGGACTCAAGGGACGGGTTCCGGAGATCTTCGACCATCCGCAACACGGTGAGGAGGCTCGCAAACTCCGCGACGATGCCCAACGGTTGCTCGACCGGATCCGCGAAGAGAAGCTGCTCACGCTGCAGGGCGTAGCCGGTATTTTCGAGGCGGTCAGCCATGGCGACGACATCATCATAACAGATACGAAGGGGCGCAAGACAACGCTTCCGATGTTGCGCAACCAGGCTCCGGGCAAAGCTGATACCCCCCGCTGTCTGGCCGATCTGGTCGTGGACGAACGGGAGAAACGGAAAGACTACATCGGCTGTTTCGCCGTTACGGCCGGTGTCGGCCTGAAAGAGCTGGAGAAGAAGTTCCGCGACGAAGGAGACGACTACAACGCCATTCTGGCCAAGCTGCTGGCCGACCGTCTGACCGAGGCGTTAGCCCAGTGGGTACATATCTTCATCCGACGGCAGATGTGGGGATACGAGACGGGTGAAGCCCCGACTCCTGCGCAGATCATCCGGGAGCAATATCGGGGCAAACGTATGGCCTTCGGCTATCCGGCCTGCCCGGACCACTCGCTCAAACGCGAAGTCTTCGACCTGCTCGCGGTCGAGAAGGTGAGCGGAATGAAACTGGGAGAGAACTTTATGATCTCGCCCGAGGAGGCTCTCTGCGGCCTGCTGTTCGCCGACGCCGAATACTTCTCGGTCGGCCGGATCGACACCAAACAGCTGCTCGACTACGCCAAACGCCGCAAGATGGAGGTGGATACAATCAAAAAACTGATACCGAACAACATATAATGAACATTACAGACATCATACAGGGAGCGCTGGCCTCGAAGACAACCCGATTCGCCTTCGAGCTGCTGCCGCCGCTCAAGGGCGACGGGACGCGCAGCGTCTTTTCGGCGATCGACCCGCTCATGGAGTTCAACCCGGCCTATATCAACGTCACCTTCCACCGCGAGACGCTCAAGGAGGACATCCATCCCGACGGAAGCCGTGAGTGGCACATCATGCGCCGCCGTCCGGGAACGGTCGGCATCTCGGCCGCCATCCGTCGCAAATACGACGTGGAGGTGGTTCCGCATCTGATCTGCGGCGGATGGTCCAAATACGACATCGAGGATTCGTTGATCGATATGGATTTCCTGGGATTGCACAACGTACTGGCCCTGCGGGGAGACAAGCGGAAGAACGAAACGAAATTCGTTCCCTACGCCCAGGGACACGCCCATGCTGCGGACCTGGTGCGACAGATTCAGGCCATGAACCGGGGCGAGTTCATCGACGGCGAGGTTCCCGACTGCCACCATTCGAAATTCTCGGTGGGAGTTGCCGGGTATCCCGAAAAGCACTTCGAAGCCCCCGATGCCGAAAGCGACCTGCACTACCTCAAGGAAAAGGTGGATGCCGGAGCTGACTACATCGTCACGCAGATGTTCTTCGACAACGCCAAATATTTCGACTTCGTGGAGCGCTGCCGCCGCATCGGAATTACCGTTCCGATCATTCCCGGCATCAAACCGATCTCCATGCCCAGGCACCTGCACATCCTGCCCCAGACCTTCTGCATCAGCCTGCCGGAACCGCTCCGTAAGGCCATCGAAGATTGCGGGGAAGATACACAGGCTGTCCGGGAGGTGGGCATCGAATGGGCCATTGCCCAGGGCAAGGAGCTGAAAGCTGCCGGGGTGCCCATCATCCACTTCTACACGATGGGACGCACGGACAACATCCGCAAAATAGCTTCGAACGTCTTTTAAATACACAACAAACCATGATGACACCTGTCGAACTGCGCCGCCACCTGCACCGCCACCCCGAACTTTCGTTCCGGGAAGAGCAGACCGCCCGTTTTCTCAGCTCGGCGCTCGATGCAGCGGGCATTCCGAACCGACGGATCGCCAAGACCGGCGTGCTGGCCCGCATCGAAGGACGCGGGGACCTTTCGCAGGCGGTCGTGCTGCGGGCCGACATCGATGCTCTTCCGATCCGTGAGGAGGCCGACGTAGCCTGGCGTTCGGAGCAGGAGGGAGTGATGCACGCCTGCGGCCACGATCTGCATACGGCCGTCGTATACGGTGCCCTGCTCCGTCTTGCCGCCGACCGCAACTTCGAAGGGACCCTGTTTGGCCTCTTTCAACCGGGCGAGGAGGTGAATCCCGGTGGAGCCTCGCTGGTGCTGGCCGAAAATCCGTTCGACGGCTACACCGTCAGGGCTGTCATCGGTGAACACGTCGAACCGACTCTTGCGACGGGGACGCTCGGCTTCCGGGGCGGGAAATATATGGCCTCGAACGACGAGTTGCGTCTCTACCTCACGGGAAAAGGTGGACACGGAGCCATGCGTGCAGATCATCAGGATACGGTCAGCGCAGCGGCTCAGTTGATTCTCCGCCTCACGGGGCTCAACACCCCGGAGCGGATCCTCTCCATCGGCAAGGTGGAGGCCCCGGGAGCAACCAACGTCATCCCCGACCGCGTCTATCTGGAGGGGACGATGCGTACCTTCAATGAGGAGGAACGCACGGCTTCGAAACAAGAGATTGAACGGCTTGCCCGCGAAAACGACGCGGCATACGGCGTTCAGACACAGGTACACTTCACTCCGGGCTATCCCTGTGTGGTAAACAACGAGGTGCTGACCCGTCGAGCCATTGAACTGGCCGAGCAGGAGCAGATTCCATTCCGTATGCTGCCCCTGCGCCCCACCTCGGAGGATTTCGGCTTCTACGGCACACACTATCCCGCACTCTTTTATCGTTTAGGAGTCGGAGAGTCTGCCGGAAGACTCCATACCTCTACCTTCAACCCCGACGAGAGGGCCATCGAAACCGGCATCCGGTTCATGAGCCTACTCGCCCTCAAATGCTTCGAATCATGAGCAAGAAAGATCAGAATCAGCAGAAAATGGCGACGATTCCCGATCGTTCGTCCCTGATAATAAATCTATTCCGGGAATTCCCCGACAACAAGTTCTCGCTCAAGCACCTGGCATCCGCATCGGGCGGTGCGACCAAGGAGGGGCGCTGGCGCACGCAGGAGATCGTTCGGGAGCTGCTCGCCGAAGGGACCATCGAGGAGGCCGGACGGGACAAATACCGCCTCAGCCGACGGGAACGCCCCCACATGGTGGGTATCGTCGATATGATCTCGACGGGTGCCATGTACATCAAATCGGACGAAGTGGAGAACGATGTCTATGTGAGCCAACGCAATTCGGCCAATGCCCTGAACGGCGACAAGGTGGAGTTCGTCATCACACGCCACTCGCGCCACGGTTCGCTCGAGGGTGAAATCACCCGAATCATTGAGCGCAGCCGCAAACCCTATGTGGGTATTGCCCAGGTGAGCGACCACTATATCTTCGTCAAGATGGACCCGCGCCGTCTGCCGATGGATGTCTATCTGGCCAAGAAAGAGAACGAAACGATCGAGGACGGCGACAAGGTCGTGATCCGCATCACGGACTGGCCGCTCGGTTCGAAAAGTCCTTCGGGCGAACTGATCGAGGTACTCGGCAAGGCCGGTGAGAACAACACCGAGATGCACGCCATCCTGGCTGAATATGGACTCCCCTATCACTTCGAAAAGAATGTCGAGGATGCCGCAGAGAAGATCCCCTCAGAGATCACCAAGCAGGATTATGCCGAGCGTCGTGATATGCGCAAAGTTACGACCTTCACGATCGACCCGGCCGATGCCAAGGACTTCGACGATGCCCTTTCGATCCGCAAGATCAAGGAGGGTGTCTGGGAGGTTGGTATCCACATCGCCGACGTTACACACTATGTAAAACCGCGTTCGGTCATCGACAACGAGGCCGAAGAGCGTGGCACATCGGTCTATCTGGTCGACCGGACCATTCCGATGCTCCCCGAAAAGTTGAGTAACGAACTCTGCTCGCTCCGGCCGCATGAAGAGAAACTCTGCTTCTCGGCTATCTTCAACCTGAACGAAAACGCCGAGATTCTCGAGGAGTGGTTCGGACGTACAGTCATCTACTCCGACCGCCGTTTCACCTACGAAGAGGCGCAGCAGGTTATCGAGACCGGGCAGGGCGATCTTGCCGAAGAGATCCTGACGCTGAACAAACTGGCGCAAACGATGCGCCGGGAGCGTTTCCGCAACGGAGCCGTCAGCTTCCAGCGCGAGGAGGCCAAGTTCAAGCTCGATGCTGAAGGCAAGCCGCTGGGAGTCTACTTCAAGGAGCAGAAAGAGGCCAACCAGCTGATCGAGGAGTTCATGCTGCTGGCCAACAAACGGGTGGCCGAATTCTGCGGCCGGCGCAAACAGAACGGACGCACCGTACAGCGAACGATGGTCTATCGCGTGCACGACTCCCCGGACGAGGAGAAACTCGACAAGTTCCGCACCTTCGTCCTCCGTTTCGGCTACGTCTTCAAGGCGCAGAAGGGACGGGCCGTTGCAAAGGAGATCAACCAGCTGCTCGGCGAAGTCAAGGGGCGTTTCGAGGAGAACGTCATCTCGAACCTGGCCGTACGCTCGATGGCCAAAGCCTTCTACTCGACCGACAACATCGGCCACTACGGACTGGCCTTCCCCTACTACACGCACTTCACCTCACCGATCCGCCGCTATCCGGACATGATGGTCCACCGCCTGCTGGCCCGTTACCTCGAAGGCGGCCGCTCAGCCGACCGGAACACCTATGAAAAGTTATGCGAACACGCCTCCGAACGGGAACTCGTGGCTGCCGAAGCCGAACGCGCCTCGATCAAATACAAGATGGTCGAATTCATGCTGGACAAGATCGGACAGACGTTCGAAGGACACATATCGGGTATGAACGACTGGGGTATATATGTCGAGCTGGACGACACCCATATCGAGGGTATGATTCCGCTGCGCGACCTGCAGGACGACTTCTACCAGTTCGACGAGAACCGGTACGAAGTATACGGACACCGGTCCAAAAATGTCTTCACCTTAGGGGATGCCGTCCGGATTCGGGTTAAACGGACCGACCTGCAAAAACGGCAGCTCGACTTCGAACTGGTACAACACGGTGACCGCTATTTCGAACCTAGCGATCCGGCTTCAGAGTCAAGCAACATACGGAAGCCATCCGGCGTTTCGAAAAAGGAGGAGAAGAAATCCCGTAAGAACAAGAAAAAGAAGGAGGATCGTTCTTCCAAATCGAAAAAGAAGAAGAGATCAAAACGATAAATTCCGCAACAAATGAAGAGCCGGATCCTTTGAGGATCCGGCTCTCTTTTTAGACTCCGTAACACGGAGAATCTGCTACAACAGACCTACTACCAAGAAGGTAATTGCTACCGTAAGAATACCGTAGAGCTCCGGGAATGCAGCCAGAATCAGGGTTTTGGTACCCACGTTATGACCGTTACCAACGGCTGCGATACCGTTTGCACAGAGCTGACCCTGACGGATCGAAGAGAGCAGGTTTACAGTACCTACCAACAGACCCAATGCAAAGATTGCAGCACCCTGCATCAGCGAGATCGAATCGGTCAGGTAGTTCAGCACCAAGAAAACGCAGGCGAAACCGTACAGACCCTGCGATGCGGGAAGACCCGAAAGAACGACGTAGTTACCGAATGCGTTCGGGTTCTTCTTCATCGCTCCGACAGCCGCCTTACCGGCGATGGTCGTACCGTAGCAACTGCCAATACCTGCCAGAGTAAACATCAAGGCCATTCCGAGATAGCCCAACATAATAGGTTCCATAAAATCGAATTGTTTTAGTTGTTAATTATTGATTATTATTTGTTTGATTCATTTTTTAACGGGGTGAATACCCGATTCGACGCCTCGAATCCTGCGTTCTTGTAGAACTCCACGAAGGTCAGACGCAACGGATGCACGAACGACGAGAGGACACACATGAACAGGTTGATACCGTGTCCCAACAGGAGGATGATCAACATCACAAGCTGCTTGACAACCGGAATATCGGGGCTCATACCAACAGCCAACTGGTTAAATACCATCGCCAGAATACCGCCCGACAAACCGATCGCAAACAGACGGATGTACGACAACAGGTCACCGACCAGTCCCGAAACATTATTGTAGGTATTCCAAAGACCCAGTCCGAAGTTTACAAACGGGTTCTTACCCGGCGAGTTGAAGAAGAGCATCAACACCAGTCCGAGGCACAGGACAACCAGATAGGGTACAGAACTGAAGGAGAATCCCATCCGCTCCGGCAACAGGTAGGCTGACGCCGAGCCGACCAATACGATAATCCAACCGATCTGTGCCAGCGCATACTTGAATCCGAAACTGCGGGCCGTCACAAAAGCGTTGATCATCATGGCGAAAACCACTTGAATGGCTCCCAGTACGATCGAGAGCGGGAAGAGGATGTTCGGGGTCAGCAAATAGTCGCGAAGGTTTCCAAGCCACTCCCACTGAGCCATCTGAAGTCCGAAGAAGGATCCGGACAACAGACCGAACACCATACCGGACCCACCACAAAGCATCGTCAACTGTCCGATCTCCTTCATGGCCATGCTGCCCTTCTTCTTGCCCATGATCGTCGCAAACAGACCGCCCAACAGAATCAACAGGCCGTAACCGCCCTCTGCCAGACAGAATCCGAAGAAGATCATATAGAACGGCGCGAAGAATCGCGTCAGGTCGATCGTACCGTATTTCGGCATCGCATACATGGCTCCGATCACCTCGAACAGATGTGCGAACGGACGGTTACGAAGTTTTACCGGGGTATCATCCTCCGGTGTCGGGTCGCTCTTGATATAGAGTACATCGGGATATTCGGTCAGCAGGGCATCCACCTTCTCGGATTCGGCCGCCTCGGCCCATCCCTCCAGAATGAGAAGTGAACCGTCCGCCTCGGATTGTGCCGTGCTGTTCACCCGGATCTCCTCCAGGCGGCGCGACAACTCCGCTCCATGCTGCCGGATGGCATCCAGCGAAAGGGCTGCCCGCGAGAACTCCTTATCCAACTCCGAAAGTCGGGTACGAGCCTGCTCGATCTGTTGCTCCGCCTGGCGATAGTCCATCGTCGGAGCCTTCACCTCCTGGGCATCGAGCACGATCTCCTCGTCGGGGTGGGTTACCACCACGAAATAGTTGTTGGCCTCGCCCTCGCTGATCAACTCGATCGTATAACGCTCCGACCACCCTTCGATCTCCCGCTCGTAAACCGAACGGTTGGTGAAGAAGTAACGGAGAAGAATTCCCTTTTCGGTCAACTTGCGCAGCGTCTCGACCGAAAACTCGCCCCACGGGCGCAACTCGTCGGCCGTCTTCTGCAACCGGGTGATTTCATTCTGCAAGGCTGTTGCCTGCTGCTGAGCCGCCGTATAGTGCTCGAAAGCCTCTTCTCCCGTAGCAAACGGAGCGACGGAAGAGGTAAATCGCTCGCTTTCGCGGAACGATTTCAGCGCCTGAACCGCCTTGGTGTGATTCTCGATCGAAAGCAGCAACTGACGGTCTTCATCCGTCGGGTCCCAACCGGTCGTCGTTATATCCACCAAACCCAGCTCACGCAGCCGCTCGATAAAGTCATGACTCTGCCCTGCGTAGAGGACCAAGTCGTATTTCGACATCTTCGCAATCATAACATGGCGCCCTCCCCGGCTTGCTGTTGTTTGTTTTTCACAATCTTCTGGGCGGATTTCGAAAGGTTCTCCTCATCCTCCATGAAGCGTTTGATCTTACGTATGGCATCCTCATATCCGGGAATCTGTACCTTTTCGTAGAGGTTTACCTTCTGAGTGGTTTTGCGTCGCGCGAAATCGAGCAACTCCATCTTGCGGTTATACACTTCGTATTCAATTCCCAGACGCGCCAGGCGTTTGAGAATATCGACCCCGTCGGCGAACCATACGGGCGTCGAAAAGAGGTCGTACTCCTTCTCCTCGAAGCGAATCTCATGCAACACCGGGGTGTGAACACCCGCAATCTTCTGAGTCGCAAGCTCGACATCGGCGATACGCAACAGGTCTGCATCGAACTCTCCCCACAAGGATACCATGTAGTCGTACTGCGCCATGAGCGCATCGTACTGCCGACGGAAATCCTGTGCGGAGTCCTTCGCCTTCTTCACCTCGGAACGCAGGGCCGACTCCTTACTCTTGATGGTAGGAAGGGCCTTCTGCCGCATTTTCAGCTGCTTTCCGAGTTCGCCCAGCGAAGTTTTGTTATATTGAAACTTGATTGCCATTATCGTTCCGATTTATCCGAATCCGGCACCCTCTCCCTTCCGTCCTGCCACCCGGGCAGCACCGAAGGCCGATGCCTCATCCGGCTTTCCCTATTTATCCTGAGGCCAGTACTTCTTGATAAGCTCCTCCTTGATAGCAACCTCCTCACGGGTGAAGTACTTGGCGAACAGTCCCCATGCAATGTCGAGCATCTCGGTGATCTCGATGTTGACATCGATCGCCAACAGCTTCTGCGAGTAGTCGTAAGCAAACTTGAGGGCACGCTCATCGTAATCCGACAGGTCGAAACCGTTCTCGAGTTTGGTTTTCGCATTGGCCGCATCGGCATACAGACGTACGCAGGCATTCATCACCTGCGGGTGGTCCTCACGCGTCTTCTTACCGATCACCAGCTGCTTCAGACGAGACAGCGAACGGAACGGGTCGACGATAACCTTACCCGTATCCGAGTCGTTGCGCAGGAACAGCTGACCCTCGGTGATATAACCCGTATTATCCGGAATTGCGTGGGTAATATCGCCACCCGACAGCGTCGTCACGGCGATGATGGTGATCGAACCGCCGTTAGGCAGCTGCACCGCCTTCTCGTAGATCTTGGCCAGGTCCGAATAGAGCGAACCGGGCATCGAGTCCTTCGAGGGGATCTGGTCCATACGGTTCGACACGATGGCCAGGGCATCGGCGTAGAGGGTCATATCCGTTAACAGCACCAGTACCTTCTCACCCTTGTCTACGGCGAAGTACTCGGCAGCCGTCAGCGCCATATCGGGCACAAGCAGACGCTCAACGGGCGGGTTCTCGGTCGTGTTGACGAACGAAACGATACGGTCCAATGCACCGGCGTTCTCGAATACCTGTTTGAAGTAGAGGAAGTCGTCGTTCGACAGACCCATACCGCCCAGGATGATCTTGTCGGCCTTGGCTCGCAGTGCCACGTTGGCCATCACGGCGTTATAAGGCTGATCCGGGTCGGCGAAGAAGGGGATCTTCTGACCCGACACGATCGTATTGTTCAGGTCGATACCGGCAATACCGGTTGCGATCAACTCCGAAGGCTGCTTGCGTCGGAAGGGGTTCACCGTCGGACCACCGATCTCACGCTCCTCACCCTCGAGCAGTTCACCACCCTCGAGCGGCTCACCGTAAGCGTTGAAGAAGCGACCGGCCAGGCTGTCCGAAACACGCAACTTAGGCGGCTCACCGTGGAAAATCACCTCCGAGTCGGTAGTAATACCCTCGGTACCGGCGAAAACCTGGAGCGTCACCTGATCGCCCATGATCTTCACCACCTGAGCCAGCTTGCCACCTACGGTAGCCAGCTCATCATTACCTACGCCCTGCGCACGCAGCGACACGGTCGCCTTGGTAATGTTGTCAATTTTGGTATATATTTTCTGAAATGCACGTGTTGTCATACCTCAAGCCTTATTTGGATTCTTTATTAGATTCTTCCTTGAGCGTCTTTTCGGCTTTTACTCCGGACTCCTTCTCGCTCAACACCTTCTCGATCTGTTTCTTGTAATCCTCGAACTTCTGGGATTTCCACTCCGAGTAGTTCATCTGACGGAAAAGGTTGATAAGGCTCTTGAAGAAAGAGGCACACTCCTCGAATCCCTCGAACGAGAAATCACGGTTGCAGACATCGAGTACCATTTCGTACATCATCTTCTGGCGCTCGATCGGACAGTTGGCATCAATAGCATCGAAGGCATCCTGCTGCAGGATCACGAAGTCGATCAACTCCGACTTCCAGAAACGCTCGTGATATTCGATGGGCACACCGTCATCACCCAGAATGTTGATCTGGTCATTGGCCTCCTTACCACGCTGTACGAGGGTCTTACCTGCATAAACACGGTCTACCCAACCCTCCTCGATACGGGAGTCGAGGTATTCGCGAACCTCGGGATACTCCAGGTATTTCGAGTAGGACTCCAGCGGGTCGATAGCCGGGTAACGTTTCGAATCGGCACGTCCCTGCGAAAGGGCGTAGAAGCAACGGGCCGCCTTCTTGGTCGATTCGGTTACCGGCTCCTTCAGGTTACCGCCGGCAGGCGACACCGTACCGAGGAAGGTTACAGAACCCGTCTCGCCGTTGTTCAGTTTCACCAGACCGGCACGCGAATAGAAGTTCGAGATGATAGCCGAAAGGTCCACCGGGAAAGCATCCTGACCGGGCAACTCCTCCAGACGGTTCGACATCTCACGCAGGGCCTGTGCCCAACGGGAGGTCGAGTCGGCCATTACGAGCACCTTCAGGCCCATGGCACGGTAGTACTCGCCGATGGTCATACCGGTATATACCGACGCCTCACGGGCGGCAACGGGCATGTTTGACGTGTTGCAGATGATGATCGTACGCTCCATCAGTTTGTGTCCCGTACGGGGGTCAACCAGTTCGGGGAACTCAGTAAAGATCTCCACAACCTCGTTGGCACGCTCGCCGCACGCTACGATGATGATCACGTCGGCATCGGCCTGTTTCGAGATGGCGTGCTGAAGCACCGTCTTACCGGCACCGAACGGACCGGGGATAAATCCCGTACCACCCTCGGCCAGCGGGTTGAAGGTATCGATAGCACGCACACCGGTCTCCATCACACGCGACGGACGCGGTTTCTCGGCATAGCAGCGGATAGCCTGCTTGACCGGCCACTTCTGCACCATCGTAATTTCATGATCGTGACCCTCGGCATCGGTAATGACCGCGATCCGGTCCGTCACCTTGTACTCGCCCGCCTCAGCCACGCTCTTGACCGTATAGGTATCCTCCATCGTGAAGGGGACCATGATCTTGTGGGCAACCCACTGCTCCTTGACCTCTCCCAGCCACGATGCGGCCGACACCTTGTCGCCCGCCTTGGCCAGCGGTTTGAATTCCCATTTTTTCTCGAAGTCGATCGGATCCGTAATCGAACCGCGCTGGATGAAGAGGCTATCCATCTTCTCCAGGTCGTTCTGCAGACCGTCGTAGTTACGGGACAACAGACCCGGAGCCAACGTCGCCTCCAGCATATGTCCCTCGAACTCCACCCGATCGCCGATCTTCAGACCTCGCGTCGAGTCGAAAACCTGTACGTAGGCGTTATCGCCTATCACCTTGATGACCTCGGCCATCATTCTGGTATCCCCGCAATAAACATGGCAGATCTCATTCTGGCCCACAGGTCCGTCGGCCTTGACGATCACGATGTTCGAGATAATACCGTTTACACGTCCTTTTGTTTTCATTATCTTTTCTATTGTTTATTGATCATCTCCTTGCCCTCCAGATCCTTCAGCAGGCGACGGAACATCTCACGTCCCTGTTTCTCGTCCAGGCGGGTCCAACGCGCCACGATATTCACCTTCGCAAGGTAGGCCAACAGCGCATTGATATTGAAGTAGTCGAATGTAGAGAGCTCCTCGGCCTGCTGCCAGCGGATCTGGTCGATCTTGTGCTCCTTCTCCACCAGGTTACCCTCGTCATTCACGGCAGCGATCACCGTCTCCAGATAGGGCACCTCGCCGCGCAATCCGAAATCGGCGGCCGACGAACGTTTGAGTTGCTGCGACATCTCGTCTGAACCCACAACGGAGCCCTCGGCCGAACGGTTGATCATACGGGCAACCACGGCAGCCGAGATATTACGCAGATTACGGTCGAATTCGGCCCACTGACGCAGGAAACGGCTCTTGGAGCGGGCACACTCCTGATAATAGGCCTCGAAGAGCGCATTTTCGAACGAGCGATCCGTATCCGGTGTCTCGTCGGCATCGGCATCCTCGTCCACGATCGACGAATAGGAGCGCACGACTGTCGCCATCCGCGCCGGAAGCCGATCGGGGTTCTTCGTCTGCTGTTCGATCTCCTCCCGGGAGAGATTGCCCAGCGGATTGTGCATCGTGCGTCCCTTGCGGAAGTTCACCAGGTTCTCACAATCGTAATAGGCATAAAGCATCCGCACGCAACGGGCATCGCGCGCAGAGACCTCCTCCAGAATTTCATCGATAATGGCCCGGGCATTGAATCCTTTGGTATCCGCATCGAGCGAATACTCCTTCAAGCTGGCCACCAAACAGTAATAGTTTCTGTCAAACATCTGCGTCCGACCGATTAAGCGTTATACAACATCTTGTATACCTTCTCGCGCAGATACTCCTTCAACAGGGCATCGAAATCCTGATCCGAGAACGAGATATAGTAGCCGCCATCCTTGGCACCCACCTTGAATCCGCTCTTCACATCCTTCGAATAGCCCACCTCGATACCGGCTGCGAGCAGCTCCTGGGCCGACGCTTCGAACTCCTTCTCAAAGGTCTGACGCTCGGCTTCGGGCAGCAGGGCCTTCAGGTCATTCCGGGCCGAATCGGCTCCATTCCAGTTTTTCGCAACGGTCAAAAGCATCTGTTTTACGAAAGCGGGGTCGAGTGTTGCCTGCTTGACGGCTGCCGACGTACTTTTGGCGATCACCATCGAGCTGAGTTCAGCCTTGATCTTGGCTATGGCCTGCTTGCCGGCCAACGAAATCTCGGTCATCGCATTCTTATGCACATCCTCGGCCTTCTCCTTCGCGTCCGACACGATCTTTGCAGCCTGCGCCTCGGCCTCTTTCACGATCTGAGCCGCTTTGGTCTTCGCTTCGGCCACCAGACGCTCGGCATCGGCACGGCCCTTCTCCAAGCCCTCGTCATAGAGCTTTTTGGTCAACTGTTGAAGTTTGTTTTCCATAGGGTTTTATCTGTTAATTTCGAATTATTTTCAGACAGACCGGGCAAAATCCGATCCAATAAAGGTGATGGGCGGAGAGCCCGGAAAAACACTTTTTTTTCGCAAAAAAGGCCGCTCCGCATCTTGCTTTGCAAATATAAAAAAACAATTCTACCATTCTGCACGCCAATTCCTTTTTTTTACACTATATGGCTTAAAAAAACAACCTTTCGCACAAGGGGCTCCCCACGCACAGAGAAGCGCCCTGAAACAGCTATTGTTTCAAGGCGCTTCTCTATCATAATACCGATTCCGAACAAAGTAATCTACAACCCCAAACTACGAGCCAGGGCACAATGGTAATCGGATTCATCGAACGTATAGGTCCAATCCACATAACGGACTGTCTCCGTCTTCCAATTCTCCGCACGGGTGTATTTATAAAGGTCGGATGGATCATACGACAGGAATCCGGGCGGAGAGACGAACGGCGAATCATCGCCGAAAGAGGTGTACGTCCCGTCATCGTACGTAACCTCAACCAGCTTAATATAATCCGACACCCACGGCGCATATTCCGTTTCGATACGTTCTCCCGGCGCCATCGTTTCATTCTGAACAAGGAATTCGCCCCCCTCCGGAAGCATCACCGAAAGGGTGATCGAATGTTCACTCTTGTTGATCCAGATAAAACGGCTGTACTCGACAACGTTGGATTCCGGCGGATCCGACTTTTCACATCCGGCCAAGAGGGCGCCGGCCAGCAACACCCCACAGACCATCCATAAAAACTTTTTCACAGGGCTATTCTTTAAGGGTTTTTATTTTCAAGCAGAATCACTCACTTTGATGCTCCGGCCGCAGCAGGTCCGTCACCACCTTCACGGGCGAGAAGGTCGAAACCGGCACCTCGACAAAAACCGTATTCCAGCGGGCCATCGACCCGTTCCAAAGGCCGGGCAGCTCCTGCGCCAGCAGCTCGCGGCCGGCGCTCGACTTGCGGGAGATGAATCCCGTCGTGGGATCGACAAACTTTTGCAAATCGAAATACCCCCCTTTCGAGGTGGTAAAGCTGCATACCAAATCGACCGGATTGAAGTGGGTGGAACTGCGCATCAAATCCTTTTTGTCGGGAGCGATCTGGCTCGACTCGGCAATCTGCAAGGTCTCCAGCCCCTGCGGTGTCGCCACCCAGAAGGGGCCTCCACCCGGCTCACCCTCGTTGCGAACCATGCCACAAACCCGAATCGGGCGATCCAGCACCTCGCGCAACAAAGCCGTATTGTAATCCTTCGGCAGCTTCACACAAAGTTCCTTTTCGATAAACTCGGCAATCGCTTCAAGCTGCGCTCCGGGAACTTCGAGTGCCATAAGACACTGGAAGATCTTCGCCTGCAGGTCGAGCAACACGCCTGCCAGCGCCTTTTTATAACGGATCGTATCACCCTTCCGGGCATCGGTCGTCACGTTGTCGATATTCTTCACAAAGATCAGGTCCGCCTCGATCGCACCGAGATTCGCAAGCAGCGCGCCGTGTCCCGCCGGACGGAAAAGCAGGCGGCCATCCTCCCCGCGGAAGGGCGAGAAATCGGGATTTACGGCAAGTGTATCGGTTGCCGGAGACTGTTCGGAGAAGGAGATCCGGTATCGCACTCCATAGCGGGCTTCATAAATCGGGACCCGCTGAGCCAACAGTGCCTCGAATCGGGCCCGATGCTCGGGCGAAACGGTAAAATGAAGTTTCACCTCACCACCCGAGGCGGCGTACAATGCCCCTTCGACCAAATGCTCCTCAACGGCCTTGCGCACCTCCCCGCCATAACGGTGGAAGGAGATCAACCCCTTCGGGGTCTCACCGTAACGGAGTCCCCGCCCGACGATATACTCCACAATAGTCCGATCATCCGCATCGGAAGGGATCTGAAACCGCAACTCCGGATAGAAGGCGAACTCTTCGAGGTGAGCCAGCAGGCAGTCAACCGTCTCGTTGCGATGCCCGTCCCGCACAAAATCAAAGAGATCCTTGAACATACGGGTCGCCGCACCCGATGCCGGAACAAACTTGACGATACGCAACCGATCCGCCTCGCGATCATAACGATCGACCGCACGATCGATCTGCTCCGGAGTGAGTTGCCGAATGCCGTCGCCGACCGATGCGGCCCGCACCACGGGCAGGGGAGGGAATCCATGCTGGAAATTCTGCAGCTGAGCCCAAACGGATGCCAGACTTACGCCATGCTCCTCCATCTGTGTAAAATCTTCTTTGGTAAACATATCGTCGTTTTTATACCTCCTGATTTTTAGTTCGATAAAAATAATGAAATATTTTTTAACTTTGCAATTATGATTCGAGAATTTATCTACCCCGACCTTACCCTCCGCAACAGTTTCCGGGTCGCGCAGAAAGCGGACCGCCTGCTGGAATTCGAAACGGCCGACGACCTCAGAACAATCTTCGAGAGAGGAATCTCCGGTCCCTGGTATGTGCTGAGCGGAGGAAACAACATCCTCTTTACCCAGGATTATCACGGGACCCTGCTGACACCGGTATCCCAAGGTATCCGTATCGTCTCCGAAACGGGCGACCGTGTGCTGGTCACGGCAGATGCCGGTGTAGAGTGGGACGATCTGGTCGAATGGGCCGTCGAGCATGAGTTGTGGGGTGTCGAGAACCTCTCGCTCATCCCCGGCAAGGCGGGAGCCGCCCCGGTACAGAATATCGGCGCTTACGGCTGTGAAGCGAAGGATACGATCGAATCGGTCGAGATGTTCTGCCCCGAAACAAAAAACATCCTGATCCTCAGCAAGGATCATTGCGAATTCGGATACCGGGACAGCATCTTCAAGCGCATGCTCAAGGGGCGGTCAATCATCACCTCGATCCGCCTGCAACTGAGCCGCCGCCCCATGCCGCGCCTCGATTACGGAGACGTAGCCCGCAAGGTGGAGGAGCGGGGAGGCGTCTCGCTGCGCAACATCCGCGATGCGATCTGCGAGATCCGGCGCACCAAGTTGCCCGACCCGGCCAAAACGGGCAATGCAGGCAGCTTCTTCAAGAATCCGGTTGTCTCCCGTCAGGAGGCCGAGCGACTGCTGGCCCTCCATCCCGATATGCCGCACTACCCGGCCGCCAACCCCGAACAGGTGAAACTGGCCGCCGGATGGCTGATCGACCGGGCCGGTCTGAAGGGTTATACGAACGGCCATGTAGGGGTACACGCCCGGCAGGCTCTCGTCCTGATAAATCTCGGCGGGGCGACAGGCAACGAAGTCCTCGCCTTCGCCCGCGAAGTGCAACAAAAAGTAAAAGAGACGTTCGGCGTGGAGATCGAACCGGAAGTCAACGTATTATAATCTACGACCCATGAATCTACTGGACAAATTCCAACAATACATCCGCACCAACAACCTCGCCACGCCCGAGGACCGCATCCTGCTGACCGTTTCGGGCGGTGTCGATTCGATGGTCATGCTCTCGCTCTTCGTGCGCAGCGGCTACCACATCGGCGTGGCGCACTGCAACTTCCAGCTCCGGGGCAAAGAGGGGGACGAGGATGAAGAACTCGTACGCCGGAAGTGCGAGGAGTACGGACTTCCCTGGTACAACAAGCGTTTCGAAACCAAACAGGAGATGGAGCGCACGGGCGAATCGATGGAGATGGCCGCCCGACGGCTCCGCTATGCCTGGTTCGACGAACTGAGCAGCCAGCACGGATATACGGTAATCGCCATCGCCCACCACATTGACGACTCGATCGAAACCTTCTTCATCAACCTGCTGCGAGGAACCGGATTGCGCGGACTGACCGGCATCAGCACCCATGTCGGCAAGCTGATCCGCCCGCTCATGTTCGCCTCTCGCAAGGATATTCTGGAGTATGCCGTTGCGCAGCACATCCCCTTCCGGGAGGACTCCACCAACCGATCGACCAAATATCTGCGCAACAAGATTCGTCTGGGTCTGGTCCCCCGCATCAAGGAGATCAACCCCAAGTTCACCGACCTGATGCGCCAGAACATCGGCCGTCTGACCGATGCACAGCTCTTCATCAACCACGGCATCGAACGCATCCGCGAGGAGATCATCACGACGAAGAACGGCATCGACACGATCCACACGGACCGCATCGACCCGGCCTTCCCGCTCAATTTCGTCATATTCGAGCTGCTCAACTCGACCTACTCATTCAAGGGAGAGGTGACCGACTCGCTGGTACACGCCCTCGAACTGGGAACCTCCGGCAAACGCTTCTATTCCAAATCACACGTAGCCTATATTGACCGGGGACGGATCATGGTCACCCCGATCTCCGACGACGACCCCTGCGAAGGCGTAATCGAAAAGGGAGCAGCACGCTGCTATTGCGGCAACTCGGTTCTCTACCTCGAAATCTGCGACATCGACACGATCAAAAGCTTCGGAGTGCCGGAGCATATTGCACAGGTCGATGCCGACAAGTTGCAATACCCGCTCAAGGTACGCCGCTGGCAGGAGGGCGACTGGTTCATCCCCTACGGCATGACCGGACGCAAGAAGGTCAGCGACTATCTGATCGACCACAAAGTACCGCTTCCCGAAAAGAAGCGCCAATTCGTCCTCCTTTCGGGGGACGAGATCGTCTGGCTCATCGGCCGGCGCATCGACGACCGGTTCCGCCTTACCTCCGAAACCGAGAACGTATTGCGCATAACCAAAGAGATCATCTGACAATATGGCGAAAAGCGGGGTTAAATTCAAGGATACGGTAGCCGAGTACGAACGTCTGCGGGGGAAGATCTCCCAGCGTAAGTTCCTTCCCGTCTATCTGTTCATGGGCGAAGAGGCCTATTTCATCGACTCACTCGGGGACCTGCTCGCCTCGACCGTACTAAACGAAGCAGAGCGCACCTTCAACCAGATCGTCGTCTACGGACGTGACTCGGAGGCTGGACAGGTCATCAACCTCTGTCGCCAGATGCCCATGATGGGCTCCTATCAGGTTGTCATTGTCAAGGAGGCACAGCAACTCAAAGGGATTGAAAAACTTTCGCTCTACACCTCGAAACCTTCGCCTACGACAATACTGGTAATCTGCCACAAAGAGAAGAGCGTCGACAAGCGATCCCAACTCTACAAGAGCATCCTCGCCCAGGGTGCCGTACTCGAATCGGTCCGGCCGCGCGACTACGAGATTGCCGGCTGGCTCACACAATTCATCGCCTCGAAAGGGTGTACGATCGACAGCAAGACTCTCGCCATGCTGACCGACCACCTGGGAACCGACATCGCGAAGATTTCGAACGAACTGGACAAGCTCCTCATCGGACTCCCCGAAGGGACGACCCGCATCACCGATCTGCACATCGAGCAGAACATCGGCATTTCAAAGGATTTCAACAACTTCGAGTTATGCAAGGCGGTCGTTACGAAGAATGCGGAGCGCGCCCTGCAGATTGCCGACCACTTTGCCCGCAACCCGAAGGACAACCCGTTGCTGGTAACCATTCTGGCCCTCTTCGGACAGTTCCGTGAGATCTTCCGCATCAACTACCTGCGCTGGCTGAGCCGCCACAAAGGAGTTCCCTTCCCGCAAGACCGCGAGTTGATGGGAATCCTGAAGATGAATAACCCCTATGCGCTCGGCGAGTTGAAACAGACCTCGGCCCTGTGGGACAACCGCAAGGTATTCAACATCCTCGGGCTGCTGCGTGAATACGACGCAAAATCGAAGGGCATGAACTCCGGCGGAGCCTCGGACGGAGAACTGCTGCGCGAGCTGCTTCTGAAAATCTTTCTGCAATGAGCGAATTGATCTTCTTCCGCGACGAAAAGGAGGAGCCCATGTCGCGACCAGCAGGAGCGTTCCTCTATCAGCATATCCATGTCCACGACGGTCATCCTCTTCATCTGGAGCAGCATATCCAGTTGCTAAATACAGCCTCCCGCCAGTTGTTCAAACGCGACTTCCGCCCCAATCCATCCCAACTGGCCGGACGAATCGCCGAACTGTTGCACAAGAATCGCTATCCGCAGAGAGGTTCATCGTTCGTCCGGATCGAACTGCCTGCCACAGGGGCTATCCGACTCCTTCCGGCAGGGATCTCTCTTTACGACGGGTACGCCCTCGGAGCCATACGCCACAAGGCATCGGTCCGGCAATACGACTATCCCATGCCGGAATACCCCACTTCGGCCGGAGAGGCAACTACGAATCTCATCCTGCAATGTGCCGAACAGGAAGGTATTACAGCCGTTATCCGCAGCGACCGGAACGAACTGGTCCGCTCGGTGAACAACGCTCCGCTGTTCGCCGTCAAGGGGGAGACGGTCTATACCCCACCTTCCCCGCCAAGTGTCGAACGGGAGTTGGCCCTGCGACTCATCCAGGCGGTCGGACTTCCGCTGCATGAGCAGGAGATCGGATGCGAACAGCTCCCGCTGTTCGACGAACTCTTCTATTTCAACCATCGGGGAATCTACTCGATCGCCCGCTGCGGATCGGCCCTCTACGCCGACATCATCACCTCTCGGCTCGCCCGTCGGCTCGACTCGCTGCTATCTCCCGAAAAAGAATAAAAAACTTCTGTTTTCGAAATAGTTTTATACCTTTGCCTCCATGTCACATACTATCGCCATATTTCCCGGATCGTTCGATCCATTCACCCGCGGGCACGAAGCGCTGGTCCGCGACGCTCAGAAAATTTTTGACAAGATCGTAATCGGCATCGGCAACAACATCGCCAAACCGGGCCTGTTGAGCGTCGAAGCCCGCAAACAACTTATCGAAGACCTCTATGCCTCGAATCCCAACGTCGAGGTGAAGATCTACACGGGTCTGACAGGCGACTTTGCCCACAAAGAGGGAGCGTGCGCCATCATCCGGGGCGTGCGGAACACGACCGATTTCGAATACGAACGTACCATGGAGGCTACCAACCACCGGCTCCATCCGGATATCATCACCGTCATGCTCTTCACGCCGGCTCCCGTGGCCGACATCTCGTCGAGCACCGTACGTGAAATCCTGGCCTTCGGCCGCCCGGTGGATGAATTCATCCCCGAAGGAATTGACATAAAGAAATACTTATAAAGATATGATGGAATTTACCGCAGAAATGATCGCCGGCTTTCTCGGCGGAGAGATCGTCGGAAACAAAGAGGCCAAAGTACACACCGTCTGCTCGATCGAGACAGGAGAACCCGGTGCACTCACCTATTTGACCAATTCGAAATACGAAAAACACCTCTATACCACCCAGGCGACCATCGTCCTGGTGAACAAGGATTTCATTCCACAGAAAGAGGTCACGGCCACCCTTGTCAAGGTTCCCGATGCCGGGATGGCCGTACTCAAGCTGCTCGAAATGTACCAGGCAGCCAAACCCCGCAAACAGGGTGTCAGCGAGAAAGCCTCCATTTCGCAACAGGCTACTCTTGGGAAAAACTGCTACGTGGGTGATTTCGCCGTTATCGAGGCCGGTGCGAAAATCGGCAACGACTGCCAGATCTACCCCCAGGTCTACATCGGCGACGGAGTCACCGTCGGCGACGGCTGCACAATCTATCCAGGGGTGAAAATTTATGAAGGGTGCGTCATCGGCAGCCGCTGCATCCTGCACGCAGGCGCCGTGATCGGGGCCGACGGATTCGGATTCATCCCCAACGCGGAGGGTCGATTCGACAAGATCCCGCAACTGGGCAACGTGGTGATCGAGGACGACGTGGAGATCGGAGCAAACACTTGCATCGACCGTGCCAAGACCGATTCGACCATCATCCGCCGGGGCGTGAAACTCGACAACCTGATCCAGATCGGCCACAACGTACAGATCGGCGAAAACACCGTCTCGTCGGCACAGACCGGCATCGCCGGCACCTCGAAGGTGGGTCGCAACTGCTTCATTGCCGGACAGGTCGGCATCGCGGACCACGTAACCGTCGGCGACCGGGTACTGCTCGGTTCGAAGAGCGGCATCGACAACGACGTAGCCGACGGAGAGACCCGTCTGGGCTATCCCGCCCTGCCGGGACTCAAGTTCCACCGTTCATCGGCCGTATTCAAGAACCTGCCGGAGCTGGCTCAGCGGGTAAACCGCATGGAACGAGAACTCGAATCACTGAAAAACAGCCAGGAGAACAAATAAACGAGGTGGGCGAACAGGTCAAATATCGCATCATGGGCATCGACCCCGGCACGAACTATATGGGTTACGGGGTATTGGAGGTTGACGGAAGAAAAGTCTCTGCCGTCGTCCTCGGCGATATTGATCTGCACCGATTTACCGATCCCTACGTCAAATTACGCTATATTTTCGAGCGGGTCAGCGCACTTATCGACGAATATCGACCCAAAGAGGTCGCTCTCGAATCCCCCTTTTTCGGGGAGAACGTACAGAGCATGCTCAAACTCGGCCGTGCGCAGGGCGTTGCGATGGCCGCAGCATTGAGCCGCAACCTGGCTGTCTTCGAATACGCCCCGACACGCATCAAGCAGAGCATTACGGGCAAAGGTTCGGCCGACAAGGAACAGGTCGCAGCCCTGATCGGCAACCTGCTGAAGGTCGACCGTCCGAAACGGCTCGATGCAACGGATGGAATGGCCGTAGCGCTGTGCCATTACTTCACCAGCTGCAACCCGCTCAACTCCCTCTGGGGTGAAGAACGGATCAAGGGACTCGGCGGAGGCCGCAAGGCCGCTTCGGCCAAAGGCAGCTCCAGCTGGGAGAAATTTCTACGGGAAAACCCCCAGCGGGAGATCCAACCGAAACGACAAAACGAACGGAACAATCAATCAGATAACCTATTAAAAACTCGATCACGATGAAAAAATCCATTTTATTCGTTCTGGCCGCAGCGGCACTATGCAGCTGCAACGGCAACCGATACACGATCAAGGGAGAACTCGCACAAAAAGGAACTACCGACACGGTTCGCCTGATGTCTCTGACCCAGACAGATGCCCCTGAAATCGCCAGTGCTCCGGTCGACCTGGAGGGCAACTTCACCTTCAAGGGCGAAGTGACGCAGCCCGATATTACCGTACTGACCGACAAGCGGGGACAGGGACTCGGTATCCTGTTCCTCGAACCGGGACAGATCGAAGTGACTCCGGCCCCTCTGGGGCAAGCTCAGGGGCTCATCCAAACCTCCGGAACTCCCTCCAACGACGCTTTTGCCTCGATTCAGGAAAAAATGATGGTCCTGCAAGGACAACTCTTCTCCTCGGCACAAACCGAAGATATGGAGAAGGCCGACTCGATCGAACAAGCCTTCAAGAACTTAATTCTGACCTGCATCGAGGAGAACCGAGACAATCAAGCGGGCATCTATCTGTTCGAATCGACTCTTCCCGGACTGGAACTCGATGAAGCTCGCGAGATTCAAAGCCATTTTACACCGGAACTTCAGCAACACCCGATGATGGCATCCATCTCCCAAACACTGGATGCCATCGAAAATATCCAGATCGGCAAGCCCTTTACCGATATTACACTGCGTGCCGCCACCACCGACGAACCGCTCGCCGTATCGAGCCTCATCGAATCGGGCAAATGGGTGCTGATCGACTTTTGGGCGACCTGGTGCGGTCCCTGCCGCGCGGAAATGCCCTATCTGAAGGCAGCTTACGAGAAGTTCGCCGACAAAGGATTCACGATCTACGGCGTATCGCTCGACTCGAATCAGAGCGACTGGCTCTCATTCCTCGAAAAAGAGCAAATAACCTGGCCTAACGTCAATGTATACGAGAACGACGAACCGGACCCCATCGTAGAGAAGTATGCCATCCGCTCTATTCCGACAAACTTCCTGATCTCTCCCGAAGGAGTGATCGTCGCAAGAGATCTGCGCGGCGAAGAGTTGGAGGTAAAACTCACAGAACTTATAAAGTAACAAGCAGTTACGTCCAATGATATTCCCGACGGGAAGATAAATACCCGTCGGGAATTCATATTTTTAACAGGGATATTTGCAATTTTTCACCGAATAATTTGCGAAAAAGCAAATTTTACCCTACATTTGCAATCGCAATTCGGCGCCGTAGCTTAATTGAATAGAGCATCTGACTACGGATCAGAAGGTTACAGGTTTGAGTCCTGTCGGCGTCACTTCCAAGAGAACCACTTACAGCAATGTAAGTGGTTTTTTTGTGTCTATATGACCGCTCATGCAAGAAAAGAGAGACGACTCCCGGTATAAAAAACAAGCGGCAAGGCCTTTCAAAATATCTTCCCGTCCGCTTTGCCCCCAAAAAAAAGGCTCCGTGCTGACTGCACGGAGCCACGATACGATTTTGTCAGGGCACAACCAAAAGCTCTCGTTTCAATACCGTTCAATACCGTCCCAACCGTTGCACGGCATTGCGAACGTCGCTGGCGTTGTTGAAACGGGGTTGTACGACCATCGCGCCCTGGCGGTCGATAGCCCCCCAATATCCGTCCTCGATCTGTACGACAGCGATCCCCTGTTGTCCGAAAGTGCCGCAATTACGGTATTGCGGGGCGATGGCCCAACGTCCGTAATGGTCCAGATAACCGAACAGTCCGGTTGCAGGATCCCGTTCCGCCCACAACTCAATCCCCGGCAAGCGGCCCTTCGCCAACGACTGAATGGCTGCCGTTGCATTGCTCGATGTCGAAAAGACGGCCGGGATGACCCATTGTCCCGTCGGATCGATGGCCCCGTAACGATTGCCTACCCGTACTCGTGCCAGACCGGAACTGCCGAAATTCTGAACCGCATCGAACTTGGGAGGAATCACCCACATACCCAGATCGTTGATGTATCCGTAAAGACCTGTGGCCGGATCCTCGGCCGGGGTGCAATGATGCCCTGCATGACGTACGGAGGTCGTCCGCTCAAATCCAGATGTTGACACGCCCCCGGTAAAAGCGGGCCCCATAACCGAACAAGAGCATAAAAGCGGTACAAGGACGAGATACGGGAAGATTCGTTTCATGGCTTCTTATTAATAATTATAGAGTACTGTTCCATTTATCTTCTTCATAAGTGTCTCCTTTGAAACACAACAATCTGAATACAATACATTTATACCAATTCTTCCGTTTGAGTCCTGGGGCGCATACCATCGGGTGGATACGAATCGCAATCTGTTCGCTCAGATAACCGCGGAACCCTGTAGACCAGGCTCTAAAAGAACTGCCGATTCCAAAATTTCATCCTAAATCCTTATGGCCGGGAATGAGCAAAAGATCTCCGGCGACACTATCGAGCAATCACCCCTCCGGAGTCGAAAACGAAAGTTTCCCTATCGGTCCTCGGAAGAGGGGCGTTTGCGTTCTGTCTTGAATCTTCGAATACAGTATGTGCTGCGCTCTGCATGGAGCGCAGCACACTGAAGAAATAAAAGTTTCTTCATGAAGAAATTTTTGAATGGGATGTATTGCAAAAGTACTTTCTCCAAGCCAAAAATCCGATTCAATACGTCAATTATTGCGTCAATGCCACAAAAAGCAACTATCCGCTTTGTCTTGAAAGATCCTTGCACGCCGACAGAATCCGAATGGCTTTCTGTAAAAAAAATACCCCTGATTATCACCAAACTACACAATAAAAAAATGTGCCGTACTCGACAAAAGTACAGCACACGGAAAAAAAGATTTTTGATGGGTTTGTATTACAAAAGTACATTCTCGATCGAAAAACCTCGATTCAATACGTCAATTGTTGCATCAAAAAGACAAAAATAACGTTAGGGAGGACTTCTACCGATCTATTTTCGGATTTGTTGGTCCCGGTAGCGTGTAGGCGTGCATCCGTATCGGCGGATAAATACGCGCCGAAAAGTCGAAACCGAATTGAATCCGCAGTTCTCGGAGATCGCCTCGATGGTCAACGTACATTCCGGGATGGCGAGCTGTTCGGCAACGGCTCGGACCCGGTATTCATTCACATACTCGTAAAAGGTCGTTCCCAGTGTGCGATTCAGGTAATCGGACAAATAAGTGCGATTGGAGCCGAGTTGTTGCGCCACTTCCGCGATAGTCAGATGCGGATTAAGCCAAATCTTCTGCTCCTCAAACAAGCGCACCAACTCTTTCGCGAATTCCGGTTGATATGTATCGCGGGCGGTCGTCTCGGGAACCGGCGACGTGGTCTCTTCCGCCAATACGAGCGGCTGCTGTTTGTAGATATTGTAACAGATCACAGCCCAAAGGATCCCGGAGCCCACATTATAAAGGATATCCGCATTCATCGATATTTGAAACGCTGAATAAACCCAGATCGCAAGGAAAATGATGAAAAAAATCAGCAGCTTCCACAGCCATTCCAGATCGAGGTTCTCCGTATTGGAGAAGTTCTCCCGCAACACGCGATTATAGACCGGAATTGCACGGAAAAGCAACATGGTAACCCACAAAGAGTAAAACAAAGAAACGGCAAGGTCAATATAATAGACAACGGTCGAGGAGGTGCAGACAAACAGTACCAGCAAGACGAGGAACGGAAGTTCGTGCAGGACCATCTTCCGCCAGGTGAACCACCCCGGACGGGTCAATTCAAAGAGTAGAAAAGCACACGTCGGGACAGCCAACATGTCTATAGAAAAACAAAGATATTCGAGATATTCGCTGGGAGTGGCATCGCTGAGCAGCAGCAAATCCTTTACATGAAGGAAAAACCAAAAAAGAAGAGTTCCGCTCAATAAACAATGCAACCGCTTTTCCCGCCGGACAAAAAAATAGATCCCTGCCGTCAATAACAAACAAGAGACACAGATCTGCGAGAACAAAAGCAGAGATGAAGGTGCAATATAAATTGTGGAAAGCGCCATACAATCAACCTTATATAAATATACAAATTTATAAAGGAACAAGAAAAAAAACAAAAATTTAGAACTAAAAAAACAGAAAGAGCTATCTTCTTTTCGAGATCCGAAAGGAAAGGGCACAAGTCCTCCTTCTCGGATCTCTTCCGAACAAATTATCCAAAAAAACAAACCTCATACAATCATAAATTCGAACAAACAAAACAAGGTCAAATTTTAAAATATTGATTATTAAAGAAATATTAAGATCAGTAAATAAAAACCATCCCAAGATTCGACTTTCTACAAAAAAACACTAAATTTGTCGTAATACTGAATCTAAATTTTTAGTGATGATAAAGAAAGAATTACTACTCGGCGACGAAGCTCTTGCCTGGGGCGCCATCAATGCCGGTCTTTCCGGAGTCTATGCATACCCCGGAACCCCCTCTACGGAGATCACGGAATTCATTCAGCAACATCCGCTCGCACGCGAACGCGGCATTCACTGCAAGTGGTCTTCCAACGAGAAGACCGCCATGGAGGCAGCTCTCGGTATGTCGTTCGTCGGCAAACGGGCGCTCGTTTGCATGAAACATGTCGGCATGAACGTCTGCGCCGACGCCTTCGTCAACTCGGCCATGACCGGTTGCCACGGCGGTCTGGTTGTCGTGGCTGCCGACGACCCGTCGATGCACTCCTCGCAGAATGAGCAGGATTCGCGTTTCTACAGCAAATTCGCTCTGATGCCTACCTTCGAACCCTCCTCGCAGCAGGAGACCTATCAGATGATCGGTGCTGCGTTCGACTTCTCGGAAAAACACCAAATTCCCGTACTCATGCGCCTTACCACCCGTATGGCTCACTCCAGAGCCGTTGTCGAGGTCGGCGAGGCCAAAGAGCAAAACGCTCTGAGCTACACGGAGAAACCCCGTCAGTGGGTGCTCATGCCCGTCAACGCGCGCGTACGCTATAAAACGCTGATCGAGGAGAACAAACTCTTCGAGCAGGAGGCCGAGCAGTCGCCTTTCAACCGTTACATCGACGGGAAAGACAAATCGATGGGTATCATCGCCTGCGGCATTGCCTATAACTATGTTATGGAGAACTTCCCGGAGGGATGCCCCTATCCGGTTCTGAAGATCTCGCAGTACCCGCTGCCGACCACTCTCGTAAAACGGATGGCTTCGGAGTGTAAGTCGCTGCTCGTAGTCGAGGAGGGTCAGCCGATGGTCGAGGAGATGATCCGCGGCGTATTGGGGACCCCGGTCCAGATCAAAGGCCGTCTGAGCGGCGAACTGCCCCGCACGGGCGAATTGAACCCCGACAACGTACGCGGTGCGTTCGGTCTGCCGCAGCGTGAAACGGCTACCGCAAGCCAGCTCACCCTGCCCCGTCCGCCGGCCCTCTGCCAGGGTTGCGGACACCGCGATGTCTACACCGCCCTGAACGACGTTCTGCGTGAGAACTACAAGAATGCCAAAGTATTCAGCGATATCGGCTGCTACACGCTCGGTTGGCTGGCTCCGTTCCATGCAATCGACACCTGCGTGGATATGGGCGCCTCGATCACGATGGCCAAAGGTGCTGCCGACGGCGGTCAGTTCCCCTCGGTAGCCGTTATCGGCGACTCGACCTTCACCCACTCGGGCATGACGGGTCTGCTGGATGCTGTCAATGAGAACAGCAACATCACGGTCATCATCTCGGACAACCTGACTACGGGTATGACCGGCGGACAGGACTCTGCCGGTACGGGTCGTCTGGAGCAGATCTGTGCAGGTATCGGTGTCGATCCGGCACACATCCGCGTAGTCATACCGCTGCCCAAGAACATGGACGAGATTCGCCGCACGATCCGTGAAGAGATCGAGTACAAAGGCGTTTCGGTCATCATCCCGCGCCGCGAGTGTATCCAAGCGGCCAAACGTCACAACGCTAAAAAATAATCCGTCATGAAACGAGACATCATACTTTCCGGCGTCGGAGGACAAGGTATCCTCTCGATTGCCACGGTGATCGGAGCCGCAGCCCTCAGAGAGGGACTTTACCTCAAACAGGCCGAGGTACACGGAATGAGCCAGCGAGGCGGCGATGTACAGTCGAACCTTCGAATCAGCACCGAACCGATCCTTTCGGACCTCATTCCGCAGGGCGAAGCCGACATCATCATCTCTCTGGAGCCGATGGAGGCCTTGCGTTATGTTCCCTATCTGAACAAGGAGGGGTGGATCATCACGAACACCACGCCGTTCATCAATATCGACAACTACCCCGACACGGGAGCCCTGCTCGCCGAATTGCGCAAACACAAGAACGTCATCGCAATCGACGTGGACACCATTGCCAAGGAGGAGTCCTCGCCCCGTGCCGCCAACATCGTCCTGCTGGGTGCCGCAGCCCCCTTCCTGGGTCTCGATGCCGAGAAGTTCGAGGAGGGAGTCCGCAACATCTTCGCACGCAAAGGCGAACAGATCGTCGAAATGAACCTGAAGGCGTTTCGCGCCGGTTATCAATACGCACAAAAACACATGAAATAATGGCACAGATCATTTCCCAAAAGATGTTCGATGACATGCTGCAACGCATGGAGATCAGCGATATGGCCCAGGCAACGATCCGTCAGGTCGGAGCCTTTGGGGCCGCTCTCGAAAAGGAATCCGGGGCAGAGTTTCTGCATTTGGAGATGGGGGTCCCCGGCCTGCCGCCCGAAACGGTGGGTGTCGCCGCCCAGCAGGCAGCCCTCTCGAAAGGATTGGCCTCGATCTACCCCAGCATCATCGGTATTCCCGAATTCAAAACCGAGGCATCTCGTTTCATCAAAGCGTTCCTCGACATCGACGTGCCAGCCGAATCATGTCTTCCTACCGTCGGTTCGATGCAGGGCGGATTCTGCCTCTTCCAGATCTGCTCGCAGTGCGATCCGAAAAAGGATACAATTCTCTTCATCGACCCGGGATTTCCCGTTCAGCGCCAGCAGGCCAAGATTCTGGGAATCAAGAGTGAGTCGTTCGACATCTATGAATATCGTGCCGAGAAACTCGGACCTAAACTGGAAAGTTACCTGAAAGCGGGGAACATTGCAGCCATCATCTACTCCAACCCCAACAACCCGGCCTGGATCTGCCTGACCGAGGAGGAGTTGAAGACCATCGGCGAACTGGCCACCCGTTACGACGCGATCGTCATCGAGGATCTGGCCTACATGGGCATGGACTTCCGCAAACAGCTCGGACATCCTTTCCAGGCACCCTACCAGCCGACGGTTGCCCGCTACACGGAGAACTACGCGCTGATGATCTCCGGTTCAAAGATTTTCAGTTACGCCGGCGAGCGCATCGCTCTGGCTGCCATATCGAGCAAAATATTCCACCGCGACTACCCCGCCCTGCGCAAACGTTACGGCATCGGTCACTTCGGAGAGTCCTTCACTCTAACCTTCCTTTATGCCGCCTCGGCCGGCACGAGCCACTCGGCACAATACGCCCTGGCCGCCATGTTCAAGGCAGCAACGGACAGCCAGCTCGACTTCGTCGGCCATACCCGTGAATATGCCGACCGGGCACACCGCATCAAGGAGATCTTCGAACGCCACGGTTTCCACATCGTCTACGACAAGGACCTCGATCAGAAGGTGAGCGACGGTTTCTTCTTCACGGTCGGATACGGATCGATAACCAGCGCAGAACTGGTGGCCGAACTGCTGCGCTACGGCATCTGCGCCATCTCGCTCGCCTCAGCCGGCAGTTTGCAGAACGGTGTACGCGTCTGCGTATCGCAGATGAACCGCAAGGGCCAATACGACCTGCTCGAAGAACGGCTCTCGCTTTTCGACCAGGACCACAAAAAATAGACTTGAAACAACAATTTATCGTTATACGCCTCCTCCGGTTATCGCACGACAGCCGGAGGAGGTTATACGAAAATTAATACGGAATAGAAACGATATGATTAACAAAGAATTGCTCGACCCGTCGAGCGTGGTCGTAGTCGGAGGTTCCGACGACGTGAACAAACCCGGCGGAGCCGTCCTCCGCAACCTGCTCGAGAGCCCCTTCAAGGGTCCCGTCTATGTGGTGAACCCCAAGGCCGACACGGTACAGGGTATCAAAGCCTGCCATACGGTCGAGGAGCTACCCCAAGTCGGATGCGCCATCATCGCCATCGCGGCTAAGTTCTGTCTGCACGCCATCGAGGTGCTGGCCCGCGAAAAGGGAACCCGCGGATTCGTCATCCTTTCGGCCGGATTCAGCGAGGAGAACAAGGAGGGGGCCGAGTTGGAGCACAAGATCGTCGAGATCATCAACTCGGTCGGCGGCTCGCTCATCGGTCCCAACTGTACAGGTATCCTGACCAGCAACTACAACGGCTCGTTCACCTCGCCCGTACCGAAACTCGACCCGCGGGGCATCGACTTCATCTCCGGATCGGGTGCCACGGCAATCTTCATCGTGGACAACTGCATGCGCAAGGGTCTCCAGTTCAACAGTGTATGGGCTGTAGGCAACTCGGCCCAGATCGGCGTAGAGGATGCACTGGAGTATCTGGATGAATCGTTCGATCCGGCTACCAGCTCTCGCATCAAGATCCTTTATATAGAAAGTATCAACCATCCGGACAAGTTCCTCAAGCACGCTTCATCGCTGACACGCAAGGGATGTCGGATTGCTGCCATCAAATCGGGCAGCTCGGAGGCGGGCGGACGTGCCGCTTCGTCCCATACGGGAGCCCTGGCCAGCCCCGACGTAGCGGTAGACGCGCTCTTCCGCAAGGCGGGTATCGTACGATGCCACGGCCGTGAGGAGTTGATGACCGTTGCCGGCATCTTTACCTATCCGGAACTCAAGGGTCGCAACATCGCCATCGCCACCCACGCGGGAGGTCCGGCCGTCATGCTGACCGATGCCCTCTCGAACGGCAAGATGGAGATCCCCCACCTGGAGGGACCCAAAGCGAAAGCGCTGCTCGAAAAGCTCTTCCCCGGATCTTCGACAGGCAACCCGATCGACTTTCTGGCTACCGGTACGGCCGAGCAGCTGGGACACATCATCGATGCCTGCAACAATGACTTCGATCAGATCGACGGTATCGCCGTCATCTTCGGCAGCCCCGGTCTGTTCCCCGTTTACGACGTATACCGAACGCTGGCCGAGAAGATCAAGACCTCGCCCAAACCGATCTTCCCGATCTTCCCCTCCTACCTCTGGGTGAAGGACGAGGTCGAGGAGTTCGTACGCAACGGCGGCACCTATTTCCCGGACGAGGTTCTCTTCGGAACCGCTCTGGCCAAGGTCTACAACACGAGCAAGGTACAGCCGGAACATCCGGATGTTCCGGAGGTCGATACGACCCGCATCCGCCAGATCGTGAATGCCGCTCCGAACGGCTATATGAACCCCGATCAGATCCACCAGTTGCTCGATGCAGCCGGCATCTCCCGTGCAAAAGAGGGTGTTGCTGATACCGAGAAGAAGTGCCTCGAGCTGGCTCACGAGATCGGCTATCCGCTGGTTATGAAGGTCGTAGGGCCGATCCACAAGTCGGATGTCGGAGGCGTGGTACTCAACGTGAAGGACGACGAGACGGTCGTACGCGAGTTCAACCGCATGATGCAGATCAAGGATACCTACGCAATCATGCTCGCCCAGCAGTTGAGCGGCACGGAGGTCTTCATCGGTGCCAAGAAAGAGGGTGCATTCGGCCACATCGTCATGTGCGGTCTGGGCGGTATCTTCATCGAGGTACTCAAGGATGTGAATGCCGGTCTGGCTCCCCTCTCGCGCGAGGAGTCGCTCGGCATGATCCGCAATCTGCGTTCCTACAAGATCATTCAGGGCGTACGCGGACAGGAACCCGTAAACGAAGAGCGTTTCGCCGAGACCATCGCCCGTGTATCAGCTCTGGTTAAGGCTGCCCCCGAGATCTTCGAGATGGACCTCAACCCGCTGCTCGGCAACAGCCGCGATGTCGTAGCGGTCGATGCCCGCATCCGAATCGAAAAGTAATTCACTACAAACGAATCGCATAGCCGCGATTTCCCATATCCAGGCCCCGTTCTTTTTTGAAGAGCGGGGCTTTTTTAAATCGAGACACTCCTATAAAAAAGAAAATATTTATTGATTTTCGATAAATATTTCTTGTTTTTCACAAATATAGTTTATACCTTTACTTTACCAAACCAAAACAGAGGAATCGCGCAGCGTATGATCGTACTCGAAAATATCAACAAGACCTACTACAACGGAGCGCCGTTGCACGTACTGAAAGGTATCAATCTGGAAATTCACCGAGGAGAGTTGGTCTCGATCATGGGAGCTTCCGGATCCGGCAAATCGACCCTGTTGAACATACTGGGCATTCTCGACGACTACGATTCGGGCAGCTATTATCTGAACGGGCAGTTGATCCGCCACCTGAGCGAAACGCAGGCCGCCGCGGCCCGCAATAAGATGATCGGCTACATCTTCCAGTCGTTCAATCTGATCAACTACAAAAATGCGCTTGAAAATGTCGCCCTTCCGCTCTACTATCAAGGTGTCTCGCGCCGCAAACGGAACGCCGAGGCGCTGGAGTACCTCGATCGACTCGGACTGCGCGACTGGGCTCACCACATGCCCAACGAGATGTCGGGCGGCCAGAAACAGCGCGTGGCCATTGCCCGCGCCCTGATCAACAAACCGCAGATCATCCTTGCCGACGAGCCGACCGGTGCACTCGACAGTGTCACCTCCCAGGAGGTTATGGACCTGCTCCGGCAGGTGAACAACACCGGCATGACCATCGTATGCGTCACCCACGAGCGCTCGATCGCCGAACAGACCGATAAGATCATCCACATCAAGGACGGCATCATCAGTTCGACCGAAACACTGACGTTATGAGAGAACTTCTGCTGGAAATCTGGACCTCGATCCGCAAAAACAAACTGAGGACCTTCCTCACGGGATTTTCCGTCGCGTGGGGCATCTTCATGCTGGTCATCCTGCTCGGGTCAGGCAACGGGCTCAAAAACGGCGTGATGTCCAATTTCGGGAACCAGGCAGTCAATACGATCATCCTGCAAGGCGGTTTGACCTCGACGCCCTACGCCGGCTACGACAAATGGCGACACATCGAGTTGGGTAATCGCGATATGGAACTCCTGCACAACGAATTCCCGGAGGTAGACCAAATTGCAGCCAACGTCTGGCTCAACGAAATTACAATCTCCTACGGACGCGAATACCTCACCAATACCAGTATCGTGGGAATAACCCCGGCCAATGTGGAGATGGAGGGACAGGTCCTGCTCACAGGGCGCTTTATCAACGAGACGGATCTGGCTCAGCAACGGAAAGTGATCCTGCTCGACAAATCCGCCAGCGAGGTGCTCTTTCTCGGAGCGGATCCGGTCGGGAAGGCGGTCAAACTGAATAACATATCGTTCACTGTCATCGGCGTTTACGACCGCATCCAGAAGAGCTATAACTCCACATGCAACATACCGCTGTCGACCGCCCAACTGATCTTCAAGGCCAACAGCCCCTATGTGGACCGCATTGTCTTCTCGGTCAATGAGATCACCACGGATCAGCAGATGGAGACATTCGAAAAGCGGCTGCGCAACCGACTCGCGGCCGAACACAAATTCTCCCCCACGGACGAAAGTGCCCTGTGGATCTTCAACCGTATGGAGAACTACAAGGATACCATGTTTATCTTCAACGGGATCAGCATCTTCATCTGGATCATCGGACTGGGGACACTGCTGGCCGGCGTGGTCGGCGTGAGCAACATCATGCTCGTAACGGTCCAGGAGCGCACGTTCGAATTCGGCATCCGCAAGGCACTCGGTGCCAAACCATCGTCGGTCATCCGGCTCATCCTGACCGAATCGGTACTGATTACCGCCGCTTTCGGCTACATCGGCATGGTACTGGGAGTCTTCACAATGGAGCTGGTCAACAAGATACTCTCCAGCATGCCGACTACGGGCGAGCACCAGTTCAACATGTTCCTCAACCCGACACTGAATCTCTCGGTTGCCGTGAGCGCCACAATCGTATTGGTGATCGCCGGGCTTATCGCAGGATACGTCCCGGCACGTCGTGCCGCCCAACTCAAGACGATCGACGCATTGCGATACAACAAATAACAGATAAAGGCAAACGCACCTTCCCTCACAATTAAGGCTTTTGCAGTATGATATCATTTTTCGATACGGACCGGTGGAACGAAATATGGCAGACCATCACCCGCAACCGCAGGCGCAGCATCATGACGGCTCTGGGAGTTTTCTGGGGTATCTTCATGCTCGTCATCCTGCTGGGGGCCGGGACCGGCCTGGGCCGCATGTTCCGCGCCCAACTGGGTGAGACCTCCACCAACACGGTCTTCCTGAATCCCGGACAGACGTCGATTCCCTACAAAGGAATGCCGTCGGGACGCACCTGGCAATTGGATATGGACGACCTGAAGGCCATACAGGAGCTCCCGGAGGCGGAATACGTTTCGGCCCTCTGCTGGGGAGGACAGCGGAATGCCTCCTACCAAAATCAGAAAGGCGACTTCGGTCTGATGGGATACTCGCCCGACATGCAGAAGATTAACCCGCAGAAGATCGTCATGGGGCGCTTCCTGAACGACGTGGACGTATTGCGCCAGCGAAAGGTCTGCGTAATAGGCACCCAGGTATGGCGCGACCTGTTTCCCAGCGGAGAAGATCCCATCGGTAAGATCATCCAGATCGGAACATCCTATTTCACGGTAGTGGGGGTAACCAAACCGCAAGGCTCGATGATGGCCTTCAGCGACCCGGAGCGAACTATATCCATCCCCGCCCTGATCCTGCAACAGATGTACGGTCAGGGAAACAAAATCCATATGCTGGCCGTTTCGGCCTACCCCGACGTACCGTCCGAGCAACTTATCAAGCAGACCCGCCAGACGATCGCCGGACGCCACCTGATCTCGCCTGACGACAAAAAAGCGATGTTCATCATGGATACGGGCGAAATCTTCGAAAAGATCATGGGCCTGCTGCGGGGCATTGCAGCCCTGACCTGGATCGTCGGACTGGGGACCCTGCTGGCAGGTATCGTCGGCATCAGCAACATCATGCTGGTATTGGTGCGCGAACGCACACAGGAGATCGGTGTCCGCCGAGCCCTTGGTGCATCACCCCTGACAATCCTCTCGCAGATTCTCTCCGAAAGTTTCATCCTCACCTTCATCGCCGGTGTCTTCGGCCTGGCCGCCGGTGTGGGTGTCATATCGGGCTTCGACTCCTGGTATCAGGCGGCCATCCGAGCCGGAAGCGAGATGCCGGAAATCTCGTGGCAAATCTCCTTCGGACTGGGCATGACAGCCCTTACAATACTGGTAATCAGCGGTCTGCTGGCCGGTGTCATCCCAGCTGTCCGGGCTCTCAAGATCAAACCCGTGGATGCCATCCGCGAAGAGTAAATAGACTATCAATCTCGAAACAAATATAAAATGAGTGGCATATGAAGAAGTTTTTTAAGATTTTCCTGGGAATCGTTTTCCTGATCCTGCTCGTGCTGACATTCGTCTATCTATGGAGCAAGGGCCGTCCCGAAAAGGTGGTTTACACGACCGTAAATCCGACCATCGACACGATCCGCCAATACGTGATCGCAACCGGCAAGATCGAGCCGCGGGACGAGGTGCTCATCAAACCGCAGATCTCGGGTATCATCTCGGATATCCGCTGCGAGGCGGGAGACCGGGTAAACATCGGCGATGTAATCGCCACAGTCAAGGTGATCCCCGAACTGGGATCTCTCAACAGCGCAGAATCCCGCGTAACGGTAGCAAAACTCTCGCTGGAACAGCAGCGCAAGGAGTTCGACCGTACGGAGACCCTCTATCAAAAAGGGGTGGTCTCTCAGGAGGAGTACGAACAGGGGCAGACCAACTTGAGCAAGGCCGAAGAGGAGATGCAAAACGCCCAGGATGCCCTGGAAATCGTTAAAAACGGTATCGCCAAACGTTATGCCGATTTGAGTAACACACAAATCCGGTCGACCATTACGGGCATGATCCTCGATGTCCCGGTCAAAGTCGGGAACTCGGTGATCCAGGCCAATACGTTCAACGACGGTACGACCATCGCTTCAGTCGCCGATATGGGAGACATGCTCTTCCAGGGGAAAGTCGATGAAACGGACGTAGGTAAACTGAAGGTGGGTATGCCGGTCGTGCTGACCATCGGAGCCATGCAGGGGACCGTCCTTGAGGCCGAACTGGAATACATCTCACCGAAAGCGGTCGAGGAGAACGGAGTCATCATGTTCGAGGTGAAAGCCGCGGCCAGGATCCCCGAATCGACCTTCGTACGTGCCGGATACAGCGCCAACGCAAGCATCGTAATCGAGAGCCGCGAGGGCGTGATGGTACTTCCGGAGAATACTTTGCAGTTCGAAGAGGGCGTTCCGTGCGTCTATGTGCTGACTAGTCCCGAAGGCAGTGACGAGCAGACCTTCGAGAAAAGGAATGTCGAGGTTGGCCTCTCGGACGGTATCAACATCGAGATTCTCTCCGGTGTCAATGAAAATGACAAGGTCAGGAGTCTCCAGGTACAAAACTTCTAAAATCCAATCGGCCATGAAATACGGAATCACTCTTCTTGCCCTGCTCCTGTGGAGCGTGGCAGGATATGCGCAGGAACCTCCGAAAGAGGCACCCTGGAGCCTTCAGGATTGTATCGATTACGCCAACCAGCATAACATCAGCGTCCAGCAACAGGAGGTAAAAGTCTCACAGAGTCAGATCGAACTGAACACAGCCCAAAACAGTCGCCTGCCTGACCTGAACGCCTCGCTCGGTGCCAATATGTCGTTCGGACGCAGTTTGATCAGCAACAACACCTACGCCGACAACAACCAGCTATCGGGAAACCTCGGGGTATCGGCCTCGCTGCCCCTCTTCATGGGTGGACGGATCAACCACCAGATCGCTGCGGACAAACTGGGATTCCAGGCCGCCGTCAAGGATCTGGAACGAATGCGAGAGGATGTTGCGGTCAATATCATGTCGCTCTACCTCGAGGTCCTGTTCAACAAGGAGTTGGTCAATGTCGCCCAAAGCCAGCTCGAACTGAGTACGATGCAGGTAACACGAAGCCGCGAGGAGGTTTCCGCCGGCAAAGTAGCCGAAGCAACCCTCTACGAAACCGAAGCGCTGATGGCACAGGACGAGTTGACGCTCACACAAAACAAGAATAACCTTTCGTTGGCACTGCTGGCACTCAGCCAGGCCCTGAACCGCCCGAGTGCCGAAGGATTCGACGTGGTCTATCCGATCCTCGACAGCACACAGGTCGAATCGTCAATGATGCTGCGCGATCCCAAGGAGATTGTTGCCTATGCGCTCGACAACCGTCCGCATATCCAGTCCGAACGTCTTCGCCTCGACCAGGCAGAGCGATCGGTCCGACTGGCACGCTCCTCGTTCTACCCTCAGATCTCACTTTCGGGTGGATACGGGACGAACATCTACAACTCATTCGCAACGGGGGCCGTAAATCCTCCCTTCGGCAGACAGTTCCGCAACAACAGCAGCGAATACGTCGGTTTGACAGTAAGCATTCCCATCTTCAATCGGCTGGCAACCCGCAACAGCGTCCGTTCTGCCCGATTGAACGTCAAAAACCAACTACTGACTCTCACCCAAGCCGAGCAGTCGTTGCAAAAGGAGGTCGAAACGGCCTATTACACAGCCGAAGCAGCTCGACAAAAGTATCGTTCGGCCCAAAAAGCTCTCTCTTCAGCCCGCATCGCCTTCCAGTATGAGACCGAAAAATTCGCCGCCGGCCGTTCGACGACATTTGACTACAGCGATGCAAAAAACCGTATGGTGAAAGCAGAATCGGATCTGCTGCAAGCGAAATACGAACTTATCTTCCGCACCAAGATTCTCGATTACTATGCGGGGTATCCGCTCTCACTTTAAAATTCGTTATCATGCCACAAAAAAAGAGGAGAACGCCGACAGTGTTCTCCTCTTTCGTATCATTGGGATATAAAAACAAGCGAAACTCTTGACATCGCCTTTTCGGGGTATTATCTTTGTCCGCACGGAACGAATCCGTATCCAAATTTCCGCTTTTCTCTCGCAAGAGACACTTTTTTCTCCGAACAACGTACGTCTTTTTCGACCGGACACAATCCGGTCGGCAACGACCGTACGCATAAAAGATCCCCTTATGACAAAAAAAGGACGCAGTCAGGAGCTGATCGCCAAACGGGACGCTATGCTCTGCCGACGCTATCACTATTGGACCGAAATTGCCCGCCGCCGCTTCGACGATACCCTGAAGATTCTCTCCGAGGAGGAGTTCTTCCTCTCCGAGGAGCGCATTCTCGTCATTCTGCGACGCAATAGCAACCTTCTACAGAAGTTATTACAGACCTCAAAAACAAACAAAGCTCCTCGACGGATAAAAAAAGAGACGCTCTTCTCCGGATTTTAACCCGACACCAATCCTTCCTCGCATAAAAAGAGACGCTCGACGATCCTGTTTTAAGAAAAACCACTATTTTTGCGACTGAAACATCTCCCGGCAAAGACAATGAACTGGTTTACCGATCTTTTCACACAGCATTCGGCCATTCAGGCCGTTGTCGTACTCTCGCTGATCTCAGTGCTCGGTATGGCCTTGGGAAAGATACGCTTTTTCGGTATCTCGCTCGGCGTCACGTTCGTCTTCTTCATCGGAATCGCAGCCGGGCACTTCGGATTGTCGGTAGACCCGTCAATGCTCGCATTCGCCGAGAGTTTCGGACTGATCCTTTTCGTCTATGCCTTGGGACTGCAGGTGGGTCCCGGTTTCTTCAGTTCGCTCCGTTCGGGCGGAATCCGACTCGTCTCTCTGGCGACACTCATCGTAATCTTAGGATCATTGCTGGCAATAGCCTTGAGCTATGCCGCACACGTACCGATGAGCGATATGGCCGGTATCCTGTGCGGCGCCACAACCAATACCCCAGCACTCGGTGCTGCTCAGCAGATGCTCTCCCAGATGCAGATCGACAGCAACAACGCTACGTTGGGTTGCGCCCTGACCTATCCGTTGGGTGTCGTCGGTGTAATTTTAGGAATTATCGCCGTACGAAAACTCTTTGTCCGCCCGGCAAATATGCCCAAACCGGATACCGAACATCAGAAAAACGTCTTCATCGTCGAATTCAAGATTACCAATCCCGGCATCTCCTATAAAAGTATCCGGGACGTTGCTGGATATAGCCACCATCGTTTCGTCATCTCACGTCTATGGAGAGCGGGAAAAGTCTCAATCCCTACTTCGGATACCACGCTTGAACTCGACGACCTGATCCTGGTTATCACCTCTCCCGACGACGTAAAGGCGTTGGAACTGCTTTTCGGCGAACAGGTGCAGAAAGACTGGAACACTCATGACATAGACTGGGATGCGGTTGACAGCCAACTCATTTCACGTTCGATCATCGTCACACGTCCCGAAATCAACGGTCGGAAACTCAGTTCGCTGCGACTGCGAAACCTCTACGGCATCAACATCAGCCGGGTTCACCGATCGGGTGTACAACTGCTTGCGACACCGGATCTTACGCTGCAACTGGGCGACAGCCTGACCGTGGTCGGAGAAGCGCAGGCGCTGCAACAGGTAGAGCGAATCCTGGGTAATGCTGTTAAACGACTCGACGAGCCGAACCTGATTCCGGTCTTCATCGGACTGATTCTCGGATTGTTACTGGGAAGTATTCCGCTGGCCGTCCCCGGCATCAGCCTCCCCGTCAAACTGGGTATTGCCGGAGGCCCGATCATCCTCGGCATTCTGATCGGCACGTTCGGACCCCGCATCCACATCGTCACCTATACGACACTGAGTGCCAACCTGATGCTGCGAGCACTCGGACTCTCGCTCTATCTGGCCTGTCTGGGTCTCGAAGCCGGAGCCCATTTCGTCGAGACAATCATGCGTCCCGAAGGTCTGTTGTGGATTGCACTGGGATTCCTCATCACCTTCGTACCGGTAGTCCTTGTTGCCTATCTCTCGCTGCAGCTCTTCCGCACCGACTTCGGCGAAGTGGCCGGTATCATGTGCGGCAGCATGGCTAACCCCATGGCACTCGGCTATGCCAACGACTCGATTCCCGGCGACCATCCGGCCGTAGCCTACGCAACGGTCTATCCGGTCTGTATGTTCCTGCGGGTGATTATTATCCAGATCCTGCTCATGTGTTTCCTCTGAGCCGGAGGCTTCGCTATAAAGGAATTACCCGACCGATCTCTCCTTCGAAGTTGGGCGTAAAGATACCCTTGCCCATATTCTCCCGAATCTCCTGAATCGGCCAGAAACGGCCTCCGTCCAACTCCTCACTCGGGCGGACAGGGCCATCGTATGTGGTACGGTAGACGTAGACCAACTCGCTCTCACGCTCCGAATCGAACCGATAGGACTCCAGGAAAACCGGCGGAAAGTCGGTTACACCCAACTCCTCACGCACCTCACGGCGCAGAGCCTCCTCGACACTCTCGCCCCAATCGACATGACCGCCCACGGCCGTATCCCAACGTCCGGGCTGGATATCCTTCCACATCGGACGTTTTTGCAGATAGAGTTCGCCGCGAGAATTGAACAGATGGAGATGAACCACCGGATGCAGCAGATGCGATCCATCGTGACAATGGCCACGTGTTGCCGAGCCAATCACCTTTCCGGTTTGATCCACGAGCGGGAAAAGTTCTTCCGAATTGTCTTTACGTTGCATAGGTCTCGATATTTAAGCACGCACCCGTCCGAAACGGCTGCAGTAAATGGAAAACATAACAAATCCCAACAGTGCGAACAGCGCTCCGGGCAGTGCGGAATAGTGTGCCTCCAGTCCCTGTTGGATAGGCAGGCCGCCGAAATAGGCCCCCAACGCATTCCCGAGATTAAAGGCGATCTGGATCGAAGCCGCCCCCAGCATCTCGCCGCCGGGAGCATTCTCCAGAATCAGCAACTGCTGGGGCGACGAGACGGCAAACAATCCGCTCGTGGTAAGGAACATCAGGAGCAGTGCCAGCCAGGGAATCCGGGCAAAAAAGAACAGCGAGACCAACAGCAGACAGAGCGCGCCCTGCGTAAAGCGAGCCACCCGTTCAGGGGTAAAACGGTCCGAGAGTTGTCCTCCGGCCAGATTACCGAGCAACATACCGAATCCGGCAAGCATCATTACCGCCGTCATCGTATCGGGAGAAATTCCGGCTACGGAAGTCATGGCCGGCGTAACATAACTATACCAGCAAAAGACACCTCCATTGGCAAAGAGCGTAGCGGCCAGGATCAACCAGGGGGCTGTCCGGGTCAGGAAACGGAACTGTCCCTTCAATCCATGATCGGGCAACGGAGCGATTACCGGAACCCATCGTACAATAAAGAAACAAGCGAGCGCTCCCCAGATACCGACCATTACAAAAGCCAGTCGCCAGGAGAGAAAATTACCGAGGTACGTTCCGAGCGGCACGCCGAACAGATTGGCAACGGTCATCCCGAGGATCATGATCGACACGGCTTTTGTACTGTGTCCGGGATCGGCCAGTTTCTTCGCGACGATTGAGCCTACGCCGAAAAAGGCCCCATGTGGAAGTCCCGATACGAAACGGGCCCCGAGCAGCGTCCAATAGTCGGATGCAACGGCCGCCCACAGGTTTCCCAACATGATGATTCCGACCAACACGATCAGAATATCCTTCAGCGGGCGTTTCCGGGCAACAAGCACCGTACAGGGAGCCCCGACGCAAACCCCGATGGCATAAGCCGAAATGAAATGGCCTGCACGGGGGATGGAGACTCCGAGTGAAGCCGCCACGTTGGGTAATATTCCCATCATCACGAATTCGGCCATTCCGAGCGCCAACGTTCCGAAGGCAAGTGCGACAAGATTTCTTTTCATTTTTCAGGTTCTATCCTCCTTGTCGAAGCAATCCAAAACAATACACTCCAAACGGAGTCCGTTCGGAGTGCAAAAATAGAGAGACCACCCGGTTATCCGTACAATCGGACCGGATTTTTTATTTGACTCCGAGCCATTGGAGCCACTCCATGGTCTCCGGAGAGAGTTTGTCATCGCGATCGACCCAAACACCGGACTCGATCATCGAGGCCTTATAGGTATTGATACGGCGTGTAAGCGGGAAATCGGGTTGCTTGAGCTTGCTCTTCTCCTCTCGCTCGGAAGGTCGGATCTGCCGCTCGAAAACATCTCGAAGATGCGGTCTCCGCTCTCCCTCCCATTTGAAATCTTCCAAATAGAGTTTCTGTGTCACCGGAATCTTATCCATAGGGTAAATAATGCAATCCGGCTGATTCCGATAAACTATGTTAGTAATCGTATTATTATCAATATAATATGTTGCCGACCCGCTTTGAATAAACATCAAAGCCATCGGATCGGGCGAATCTTCCTCCTGCATGTAATAGAGGGTTTGTACGTTCCCATCCACATCATTGCGGAAAATCTTATTGTCGCGGAAAAACGCAGTAATCAACTTGCCGGAAATTTGATTGTAAGCCACCGTATCGAGCTGACTAATCATGATAGGACGGTCGATGAACTCCGCCTTGTCCAATTGTGAATTCCGAGTATAGATCTTGATTACATCCGAAGAGATCTGGCTGTCCTGATTCCACATGACGGGATCGACATAGAGCATGATCGTCGAATCGGAAGAAAGAGCCACCAGCGAATCACATACGGACTGGAAGTCGTTACGGAAAATACGCACACTCCTGTATCCTTTGATCAATCGGTAGGTTGAATCCTTCCGTTCTGCGACAAGGGAGTCCCTCTGCCCTTGATTCTTCTCTGGTAAAAGAGAATCCTGCCGCAAAGAGTCTGTTATCAAAGAGTCGCGCGACGACTGTGCAGACAGCGAATCCTGCGGAATCGTATCCGACGCATAGAGGGCATCCAAAGAATCAAGTGCCGAGGCAGGCAACTTCCCCTTCATCACCGCCTTCTCGTAGCGGGCGCGCTCCCGGGCTCGCAATCGGGACAACTGTTTGGCACGACGAGCCGCTGCCTTTTGTTCCTGAGCCTCCAATTTGGCCGTAGCACGAGCTTGACGGGCCTCGGCAATCCGGTCCAGCTTCTCCTTGCGAGCAGCCGCTGCCTGCGCCCGCTCAACCGCCTTGACGCTGTCAGCCTGTATCCGTAGTACACGCTTCACGCTATCGGCCTCGGCCTTTTCGAGAGCCTTGAGACGCTTGGTCTCTGCCCGTTCAAAGGCCTTGCGTTCCTTAGGAGTCAAGGTATCCGCCACGGAGGCTAAAGAATCGGCCGTAGCGATCTCCTCGACAAGCGATAATCCCAACGAATCCGGGACAGAGACAACACTCTTCCCTGAATTTACAAGAAGAGAATCCCCCCCGACAAATGAAGTGTCGGATTCCTGAACAGCAACCGAATCGATCCGGTCCTCTTGGAGTTCCGACTTACTGGTTGAAACCGCAGGTTCGGCAACTTCTGTTTGAGGTGACATCTCTACCCCCTCCAACGAATCGGCGTGCGGCTTCTCCATCGGCATTTTGACAGAATCAGGCGACAGGGAATCGGCCTGTTCATCCCTAATGGAAAGCGTATAAAGGAACATCGTGTCGGCCCGCATATAAAGCGAGTCGCCACGACTCGTATCGTAACTGATCACCGACGGAAGACGTGTAAGCAAAGCGTTTCCCGGTTCTTTCCAATACTCTCCATAATCGCCGAAAGCCAATACCTTATGCTCCGTATCGTCGATCTGAATATCCTTCCAAAGCCGGACATGCTCCTCCGTTCGGAAATAGTTGAGACTATCACTCCAAAGCTCCTCCTTGGGGGTCAAAACATAACCGTTCCGGGTCAATGCATACAAATCGGGGAGTTTTTCATAACGCCCCCGATCGGCATAGAGATAGTCCCCGTCCCGATCCCAAATATTCGTACGATCGAAAAAGTAAGCCCGATCGGTCTCCGTGTTGTAAATCACAGAATCACCTTTCAAGCTGTAAGTATCGTTACGCATCTCGACCCGATCCACGGCAATCAGTTCATGTCTGTCGGCATAGAAATACCCCCGTACCGATTCGACCTGATTCTCTCGATTTTGCAATATGCCACCGCGGGTAAACTTGCCGATGTTATCGAGGGTATTGAAAACGAAATCGTACGTATAAAGTGTAGCGTCGCCATCGACCGTTTTTACCAAACGTGAATAAACGCGAGCTTCGTTAATCTCGCCGTTATATTCGGCCCGCTCGCCATAAATGTACGTATTGTTTTTGTTGATCAGCACATTGCCGAAAAACTCCAGGTGCTTGTCGCTAAAGCGGATTGCGCTGTCGGCTGTAATAACCGCCCCGTTGTGATGCGCCGCAAAGTTTCCGACCAATACGGTAGCAGTAGTATCTCCGTATGGAATGGGATACCCCCTTTCGGCCGTAAAATCGACGATCTTCCCGCCAGACTCCGGAGTGGCCGACGCATCTCCTTTCGAAAGGCTCGGGACAGCAGTCGGTTCGGTCATCGGACCGTCGGCTGCCCAAAGGAAACCGCCCAGCATCCCGGCCGTTGCCAAAAAAGAGACGATCAGTCTGTTCAACTTCAACCGTTTCAACATCGAGTATCTTCTTTCTTTACTTACTTATTTGACCCAGTTCTTGTTTTCGAACTCGCCGTTGCGGAATTCAGGAATGATATAAACATACATACCGTCGATCTTCTCCTTGATCCACTCCTTGAATACCCGTTCCTGCTTGGCACTCAAAGCCATCTGCTCTACTTGCAGATAATCTTCGTTGAGCGTAGCTTGATGAGGCGGAATAACCCGAACCAACTTAACAATCTTACAAAGTTGGTTCCCCATCCAATCTTCAGTCAAGAACGAGTCCGATACCTCACCCTCTTTCAACGACTTCAACGCATTGTAATCGTCCAACGTCTGACTTCCACCCATTCCGAAATCCTCGCGTCTGAAACGAGTCTCCGTATAACGGGCATCGAAATAGTGCCCCATTTCAAGAGCCGCATGGTTGGTCACAATACCGCCGTTCATCTTTGTGGAGGCATCATCCGAGAATTCGAGCGCAGCTGCCTCAAAAGTTATCGAATCCTTCCGAATCAGATCGGCAATGCTATCCAACATCCGGGCCGGCTGCGCCAACTCTTCGGAAGCATAAGTCGGGTAAAGTCGAATGTGGCGAGCATGGTATATTCGACCACGCTTGTCGATCAATTGAATAATATGATACCCATATTCCGTCTCTACGATCTCGGAGATTTGCCCCGGCTTCAACTCCGCCAAGGCATCCGCAAAAGGCCGGGTAAGCGCATCCAATGGTTGGGGTTCAAGCTCACCTCCACGAATCGCCGTACCGGGATCGAGCGAATACATCCGAGCCATCACCTCGAACGAGGTCTGTCCCTTGATGATTCGCTCCCGCATATCGAGCAAACGCTCTCTGGTACGTTGTTTCGCCTCTTTCATCGAAAACGGGAATTTCGTTATCTGAGCGTAGACATATTGTTCTGCAATGACGGGCAAGCTGTCGGGGTCAATCTCCCGATAAAAACGCTCCACCTCTCCCGGTGTAATACGGACTTTACTTACCACCGTACTCTGCATCATATTCGCATAAGCTTGTTCTTCGTAACGTTGACGGAGCATCTCGCGAATATTGAAAATCGCCATATGGTGTCGGGTTTCCAGTTCTGCGATTCCCCCGGCATTCTCGATAAGAGCTTGAAGATGCTCCTCTACCCGCTGCGATATGTCCGATATGTTCACCTCCACAGAATCGATGAGACCCTGATTGAACAACAATTTCTGAGTCAACAACAATTCGAGCGCTTCATTTTGCGGATCCCGATCCGAAGTATATCCCTGCTGACGACGACGGGTCAGCAACTCCCTGGCATACTCATCCACCTCCGACCGGAGAATGGAGGAGTTCCCTACTACGGCTACGACTCGATCCAGCATCACCTGATTTTCCTGTGCCGAAACGACAAAAGCGCCCAAAAAAAAGGCCACGCTCAATAAAATCTTTCTTATCATCCGATTACTCTTTTTCCTCATTATACACATTGATATCGCCCTCTTCCAGCGCCTTCTCATAAATTTTCGTCTCATACTCCCGAACAATATCATTCTGACGCTGTGTCAGCAGAATCCGTCGAACCGTCTGTTCAACACGCTCCAACGGTTCCGGCTCTCCGGGATGCAACACGGCCGTGATCTGGAAATAATAACCTGATCGACCGTCCTTCATCTCCTGCACCCCATCCGAAGCGAGCAACGCATCGTAATTCTGGCTGCGAAGAATCGGGAGATAACTCAGAAACTCCGAGAAAGTCACCCACTTCGAGGTAAAATCATTCACCTCGAAGTGATTTTTCGTGCATATATCGGTAAAATCCTTTTGCTGAGAAGGTGTTACGGCAGTCATCAGGCTTCGCAGTCTCGATGCCTGGCGATTGTTCGCTCCGAAGCGAACAATTCTCCCTTTGACAAGAGTCTGGTTAACCTTGAAATCAGCGGCATGGCTTTTATGATAGGCGGCGATCTGCTCGGAAGAAACAAGCGTATCGAGATTCTGCTCGATCAAACGGGAATCCAATTTCCGGATCAGCAAAGCTTGTCGGTACTCCTCGACCAACGAATCAATATCCTGTTCGGAGTCGGAGAAAAGTTGCTCGGCTTCACGCAACTTGAGTTGTCGATTGATCCACTTGTCGATGTAACGGCTCAGGAAAGCGACGCTGTCCTCGCCGGTCATTCCGCGGGGAACGACCTTATTCACATCCCGGAGGTACAACTTATCGCCAGCCGCTTCAGCCAACACCTTGTTGCCTCCGAAATGACGGGGGACCTCCTGGCATCCGATCAAAACGAAAAACCAAGAGACGACTCCTATTTTTTTGAGAAAAAATTTCATATCCTAACTTTACAACCGAGCCAACGACTGCCGAAACATCGGAACCTGCCGATCTATCGAAGCATTGCATCGTTTTCATTGCAGAGCGGAATGCCCCTCCCGACACACATATTCTCCTCTCGCGCAAAGATATATTTTTTACCTGAATCTAACGTACGCAAACGTCCGATTATTACGCTTCGACCCGATTTTTCTCCTGGGCTTTCATCTTTCCCAGTTGACGATAGATCATATATGCAGAAGCGATAAAAAGCAGGAGCGCGACTGTATAGACAACCGCGTATAACGTACGATTGTCGATCAGTGCATAAAGTGTCATGTCGTTCACCCCGATCATGATAAGCAGAAAAGCAACCCCGTTATTCAACGCATGAAGGATGATGACCGAGAGAATCGAGTCGGTCTCGATGTAAATAAAACCCAGGACCAAACCCAAGACGAAAGCATTGAATGCAAGAGCCAGATTTCCATGCAGTACAGAGAAAAAGAGGGCAGAGAGGAACAGTGCCACCACCACACCGTATTTGGCGCGAACCGACTCAAGGACAATTCCTCGACAGAGGATCTCTTCCAAAACAGGGGCCATAACGACCAAACAAAGGACGGACCAGACCCCTCGTCCATACACAAGCGAGGAAGGCATCGGCAACAGATCGACTACCGGTTCGATCACGATACCGGCCGCCAGCATCATGACGAATCCCCACAACAGCAAAATCGGATTCAACCCCCTGATAGAGAAGCGCAAAGTCTTTTTCGTTCCCCGACGAATCCGCCGATAGAGGAGCGTACAGGCGATCATCATCACCATGGTAATCCCGTATAAAATGGCATTGAAGCGCCCCAACTCGATCTGCTGGGCCATATTCGGTTCTACCTCGCCCCGCAGGATCGCCCAGTCGGGAAAATCGACCCCGATCAGCTTGACGACAAGCAGACCAACCAATTGCAACAGATACCAGATCCCCAACAATGCCAACAAGTCGATCAACGTCGGAAAACGCAGTTTCTTTCTGGCAGGCAATGTTTTATCTTCCGTTCTCTTCTTTGCAGTCTCCTCCACCGAAGCGAGTTTCGGAGCTTGCGACTCCTCCTGTACGGGATTATTCGGGTTCACCTCTCTCTCTTCCATTTTTCTTGATTTCATTTAACGCCCCGAAGTTAAGCATTTTTCAGTACCGATATGGTTTTTTGAGATAAAATCATTAATTTTGGCCGATTATTACCCTGTATAAAATTTCGAATATGGCAAAGGTCATCGCATTGGCCAATCAAAAAGGGGGCGTGGGAAAAACGACCACGGCCATCAACCTCTCGGCATCGCTGGCACTGCTGGGCAAAAAAGTCCTGCTGCTCGATGCCGACCCGCAGGCAAACGCCACCTCCGGACTGGGATTCGACATCAACCTGGAGGGTATCTATGAGTGCATCATCGGTGCGAAGACAGCCGATCAGGTGATTCTGAAAAGCCCGGACGTAAAGAACCTCTGGGTACTGCCCTCGTCGATCGACCTGGTTGCCGCCGATACCGAACTGCCCAAAATGGAGAACGGGCATCATGTCCTGCGCAACATTATCGAAAATGTACGCGACCGTTTCGACTATATCCTGATCGACTGTTCACCCTCGCTGGGCTACACGACCGTGAACATCCTCACGGCAGCGGATTCGGTGCTGATTCCCGTACAATGCGAATACCTTGCTCTCGAAGGGCTTTCGAAACTGCTCAACACGATCCGCAAGGTCAAAAGCGGACTGAATCCGGCACTGGAGATCGAGGGATTCGTGCTGACCATGTATATGCGCAACCGCCTGAACAACCAGGTGGCCAACGAGGTCCGTAACCACTTCGGATCACTCGCCTTCGACACAATAATTCAGCGCAATATCCGTTTAGGAGAAGCCCCCTCGCACGGGAAACCGATCATCCTGTACGATGCCTCGGCCGTCGGGTCGATCAACTACCTGACGCTGGCCAAGGAACTTCTGAAACGGAACCGCCAAAGCAAACAAAAAGAACAACAGCAGATATGAAACAGAAGGGATTAGGACGCGGTCTGGATGCCATTTTCGGGAGCGAGCATCTCGATGCGAAACTGAAACCGATGTCCGAAATGGCCGAAATAACCATCTCGGAGATCTTCCCCAATCCGACACAGCCCCGTACGGAGTTCGATCAGGAGGCACTCGAAGAGTTGGCCGACTCGATCCGCACGCTGGGAATCATCCAGCCGATTACGGTCAAGCGGGACGGAACGGGACGCTACCTCATCATCAGCGGAGAGCGCCGTTGGCGAGCAGCACAGCTGGCCGGTCTGGAGACGCTGCCGGCCTACATCCGCGAGGCGGACGATGAGAACCTCCACGCTATGGCGCTGGTCGAGAACATCCAGCGCGAAGACCTGAATGCCATCGAGATCGCCCTGGGAATGCAGCGTCTGATCGACGAGTGCAACCTCACCCAGGAGGCCCTTTCGGAGAAGGTCGGCAAGAAACGTTCGACCGTCTCGAACTATATGCGTCTGCTGAAGCTCCCCAACGAGATACAACTCGCCCTCAAGGAGGGTTTGATCTCGATGGGACACGCCAAGGCCATTGCCGGAGCCCCCGAAGAGCAGCAGCTCCGCCTGCTCAAGAAGTGCATCCGCAAAGGGCTCTCCGTACGTCAGATCGAAGAGCTTGTCCGGACGATGACCCAGCAAGAGGCCAAAGCCGCCACGACGACCGAGGACGAGGAGTACCCCGAATCCTATATGCGCCTGGTCGAACAACTCGAAAAGTTCTTCTCGCAGGAGATCAGCATCAAACGTTCAAAAAACGGAGGAGGCCGCATTACGATCGGATTCTCCAACGACCGGGATATCGAAAACTTCATCGCGAAGTTCGAACAACAGAATAAAAAATAACGACTCTCCGACATGAAATTATCGGGTGGACATATGCGTTTGTTGGCGGTTATCATATGCCTCCTTCTGTGCGGGATCACAGAGGCCGGGGCCCAACTGCCAAGACGTGGTCCGCGTACTACGGTTCAGGGAGGTATCATGCCCAAACCGGATACGCTCGCGAAACTGACCGCAATGGACTCCCTGCTCATGCAGAGAGCAGATTCTCTGCTGCAAGACACCGTTTTACGAGACTCATTGCTCCGATCGGGGATCGACTCTTTGCTGCTGAAAGACTCCTTGATCTCTACATTGCGAATGCAAACCCGCATGGATTCGCTTGCAATCGCCTCGGCAGACTCCCTGCTTCACCAGTCGCAACCGGACCCGGTCGATTACCGCAGTGAATTGCGCCCCCGAAAAGATACACTCTCCCTGTCGGGCGTTTCATGGCTTTCGGCCATAGCCCCCGGGTTCGGACAGATCTACAACAAGCAATATTGGAAACTGCCGATCCTCTACGGAACGGTCGGTGCTGGTCTGACGCTTTTCATTCACGAAAACAACCAGTACAAGCCGCTCAAGCGCCAGTATGATGCCATGACGCTCAACAGCACTACGCGTACTCCGGAACTGGATGCCCTGCAAACCAAGATGATCCGCAGTAATACACGCAGACAGATCTATTTGGGACTGACGATCGCTTCCTACATTTATTTCATTGGAGACGCGGCGATCAATTATCAATACGATGCCACGCCGATCAAACGCGCGACGACCCTTGCCACCATCTGCCCGGGAGCCGGACAGATTTACAACAAAAGCTATTGGAAACTGCCGTTCGTCGTCGGAGGCCTGGCCAGTACAATTTACGTAATCGACTGGAACAATCGTGGTTACAAACGATTCAAAAAAGCCTACGAGCTACGAGCCGCTTATGACAATGCCTTGAATGATCCGAATATTGTCGACAAACCGACCTCTTCAAGCGACGAGTTCCGAGGTGCCTACTCCGCCGAATTCCTTAAGAACCTGAAGGACAACTATCGGCGAAACCGAGATCTGAGCATCATCATCACAGCCGGGCTCTATATCCTGCAAATTATCGATGCCCATGTGGATGCCCACATGAAAGACTACGACATATCGGATGATCTTTCGTTGAGTATCGAACCGGCTTTCAACTATACGTATGTTCCAGCCGAAGGAGGGAATCGCCCAACCTTCGGATTCAATATCAGCATGAAATTCTGATCCGCAATGAAAAAGATTCTTCCCATAGTTCTGACCCTCCTGCTCTTTCTTTCATGCGGGAATGCCGATGCTCAAAGCAGAAAAGAGCGTCGAGCACAACGCAAAGCCGCCAAGCAGGCCGCCCAACTGTCAGCCCAACAATCGATCACGACATCCAAAGAAAAAGAAGAGGTTGATAGCCCGACATCAAAGCACGAGAAGCCGGAACCGCAATCGAGAGATCACTCCTATAGAGATCTCTCCTATTACGAAGAGTTGAACCGGGAACTCACCCCCTCACAAATCGACTCACTCGTTGCGCTTTGGCAGGAGCAACAAACCCTGAACTCATACCAATCCTTTTTCAACGATTATATCGACTTCGACGAAGATCTATCGTCGGACAATTTACACGATTCGGTTTACATCAATCGATTACAGGCTCTCGTCTCACCCATCAAGCTCCCGTTCAACTCGGTCATCAAGAACTACATCGCACGCTATGTCAATCCCCGATACGGCACGATGAACCGTATTCTGTCCCTTTCGCGCTACTATTTCCCGCTGATCGAAGAGGAACTCATCAAAGCGGGACTTCCGGTCGAACTGCGCGCCCTGCCGATCATCGAATCCGCCCTGTCGACCACGGCCACCTCGCCGATGGGAGCCGTCGGACTCTGGCAGTTCATGCCGACAACGGGCAAAAGCTACGGGCTGGAGATCAATTCGTTCGTCGATGAGCGACGCGACCCTGTTCTGGCTACCAAAGCCGCGGTACAATACCTGAAGGATCTCTATCGAATCTATAACGATTGGACCCTTGCTATTGCCGCCTACAACTGCGGTCCCGGCAACGTAAACAAGGCCATGGCACGATCCGGAGGAGGCAAAACCTTCTGGGACATATACGACTATCTCCCCCGCGAAACGCGAGGATACGTTCCGGCCTTCGTCGGGGCCAGCTATGCATATGCCTACCACCAACAGCACGGCATTACGAGCGAAAATCCCCCCATGCCACTGGCAACCGACACGATCCGCATCAACCGGCTGCTCCACCTGGGACAGGTGGCCCAGGTTCTCGATATTCCCATCGAAACGCTGCGCACGCTGAACCCACAATACAAGATGGATATCATTCCGGCCACGATCAAACACTACACACTGGTCCTTCCTCAACGGTACGTTTGCCAATACATCGATCACGAAGAGGAGATTCACAAACTGGACTCCACCTATTTGAAGGAGTACATCGATCCGGTCAACATCGAGAAGAAGATCATCGCCGATCAGACACCCGCCTACACGACCTATACGGTCAAAAAGGGCGATACGCTGGGAGCCATTGCGCGACGCTATCGGGTGACCACGGCTCAGATCATGAAGTGGAACAAGCTGAAGAATGCCAACAAACTGCGAATCGGACAAAAACTCCGCATCCAAACCCGCCGATAAAGAATCCGAACGTATGATTACCGGCCACGATACGATTGTCGCACCAGCTACGGCTCCGGGAGGAGCCATTGCAGTAATCCGACTGAGTGGCGAAGAGAGTATTGCCTGTTGTGATCGGGTTTTCCATGGGAAAAATCCATTAAGCCAGGCTGCCGGGCACACCATCCACTACGGTACGATTGTCGATGGAGAACGCATTTTGGATGACGTTGTCGTTGCAGTCTATCGTGCCCCCCGCTCCTACACGGGCGAAGATTCCATTGAAATCTCGTGCCACGGGTCCCGCTACATCGTCTCCCAGATCATCGACCTGCTCGTGCGGCAGGGAGCCCGCCCGGCTGAACCGGGAGAGTTTACCGTCCGTGCTTTTCTATCGGGGAGAGTAGATCTGGCGCAGGCCGAAGCGGTCGCAGATCTGATCGCATCGGACTCGGAAGCATCGCACGCCATTGCCACCAACCAGATGCGCGGAGGATACTCGGCCCATCTGCACGCATTGCGGGACACCCTACTTCGGTTAGCCTCGCTGTTGGAACTGGAACTCGATTTTTCGGAAGAGGAGGTCGAATTCGCCGATCGGACACATCTTCGGGAGATCATGCAGCAGATGCAAGAGGCAATATCCCGACTCACCCGCTCCTTCTCTTTGGGAAATGCCATTAAGGAGGGCGTTCCCGTCGCTATTGTCGGCGAGCCCAACGTAGGTAAAAGCACGCTGCTGAACCGACTGCTGGGCGAAGAACGGGCTCTGGTCTCCGAAATTGCCGGCACGACACGCGACACGATCGAGGAGACGCTCAATATCGACGGAGTTCTCTTCCGCTTCATTGATACGGCCGGACTGCACGACACGCCGGACCGACTCGAGCAGATGGGAATCGACCGCACACGCGATGTACTGAGCAAAGCGCGCATTGTTCTGCATCTGGCCGATGCAACACGCCCGCTTCCGGCACCGCTCTCGGTCGGAGAAGAACAAACCTACCTGCTCGTCATTAACAAATCGGACTGTAGGCAATTGGAGAATCTTCCGGCGCAGGCATTATCGATCTCAGCCAGGACCGGCGAGGGGATCGACCGACTGTTGGCCCGACTCCGAGCAACAATCGACACCAACGGCATTTACGAAGGAGCCCCCATCATCTCGAACAGTCGTCATTTGCACGCCCTACAACAGGCCGCGAATTCACTGCAACGAGCTCTCTCTGCACTTGAGGAGGGCCTCCCGACCGACCTGTTGAGCGAGGAGATCCGCCAGGTCATCTACCATCTGGGAACAATCACCGGCGAAATCACCAACGACGATATCCTCGGCGAAATTTTCTCCAAGTTCTGCATCGGCAAATAACGGCTTGTAAACAGCCATAACCAACCATAGCCATTTAGAATAAAGTCACTGTATATCAGTGACTTTTGTTTTTATGTACTTTCCAGACCGTATTTGGAAGTAACGGTTTTTATCCATATTTTTCATACGTATTTCTACCGTGACAGAAATTCACGGTTTGCCCAAATATCACAGTGACGCATTAGTTGACGTGTGTTGACAATGGTTTACATGTGTTGACAAAATTCGGGAGAAATAAGGAGAAATTATCCCCAATGTAAAGGAGGAAAATATGGAAATAAGAAAGATTTGTCAATGGTGCGGAAAGCCATTTATAGCTCAAAAGACAACAACCTGTTATTGTAGCCATCAGTGTTCCAATCTTGGCTACAAGGAACGCATCAGGGAACGCAAGCGACAGTTGAAGCGATCACAGGAATTATTGCAACCTCGACAAGCAGCCGAGGGGCAGGATTTCTTCTCTTTTGCCCAAGCCGCAAAGCTGATGGGTGTTACCCGGCAATACATCTATAAACTGGTCAAGGAATCCAAACTGCGGGCATCCCGTCTGAGCGGGAAGAAGTCGCTCATCCGCCGTGCGGACATCGAGCTGATGATGAAGACCAAGCCTTACGAACGCATCATGCCCAAAGAGGACTTTGACATCACCGAGTATTACACTGCCGAGGAGATTGCACAGAAATATAAGGTCAATGCCAAATGGGTATGGACCTACACTCGGCAGCACAAGGTACCGAAGGTGCGCATCCGCCAGTTCAACTATTACAGCAAGAAGCATATCGACGCCGCCTTTGCCAAATATGAGGTTGATTCCGACCTGACGGAGTGGTACACGCCCGAAGATATTCAGGATAAATACGGCATGACACGTGTCGCCATCCGTTCGCACGTCTACCGCAACAATATCCCATCGAAAAAAGAACACGGGCAG